>Ga0209724_1000554_pt1 | contig 35901 bp, 30 predicted proteins | sample grotaG_FD_184143 | JGI IMG/M metagenome (GOLD analysis project Ga0209724, IMG submission 184143) | Glacier valley bacterial and archeal communities from Borup Fiord, Nunavut, Canada, to study Microbial Dark Matter (Phase II) -... | ecosystem: Environmental > Aquatic > Freshwater > Ice > Glacier ... | reverse complement strand
GCAATTATTGCATTCGCAGAGGATGTATGGGATATTGCACCAAAATTAACTGTTGTTGCCGGGGGCCGAATGACCTTTCATTCAGAATATCATACAAATACAACATGGCAGTTTGCAATGAATTACCGTCCGGGAGAGTTTAACCTTCGCGGATCTTTTGGGCGGGGATTTCGGGCGCCCACCTTGAAAGAGCTTTACATGGATTTTAATGTTCCGGGAGCTCCCATAAAAATTACGGGTAATCAGAATCTTAAGCCTGAAAGTTCCACCTATTTCAGTTTATCTACAGAATATACGCATGCTACTTTTAATTCTTCTGTGATTGCCCAGTACAACAATCTGAATAATTTGATTTCTGAGGTATTTTCGCCTTTGAATACAGCCAAACCACCCTATGTTTATCAATATCAGAATATAGCAAAGGCAGAGATGTTGAACGTAGAGGTTCTTTTGAATTACAGGCCTGTTCCGCAATTGAAACTAACTGGTGGTTATACATGGACAAAACCATTAACAACACAAAGCGAGGAAGCTATTAACCGTTTTGAGGCAAGACAACACTCTGCTGTAATGACAGGTGAGTATTCGGTCCTAAGCGGCAACTACCGACCTTCTATTTCGCTTCAGGGCAAGTACTATGGCGATGCCAACATCACTTGGACTGACACACGAGGACAGAATTCAAAAGTTAAATTGAGCGAGTATTTCAATTGGAAATTAACAACTTTGCATCGTGTCAACCGATGGGCAAGTATTACCGCAGGAATAGATAACCTGTTTAATTATACCGACCCACGTTATTTTACAAGTATGTCACCGGGCAGACGATTTTTTGCAGGTGTAAAATGTACATGGTAGTTTTAACTAAAATATTTTTCATCGAAATTTAAACATTCAACGATAATGAAGCTAAAAAGAATTGCATTTCTGCTTATTGGTATATTTTTGATCAGTAGTGTATTATTCGCGAAATCTGGTAAAAAAACGGAACCCCAGCATTTTTTTGTCGGAACCTACACTGAAGGTGGAAGTGAAGGAATATACAGTTTCAGTTTTGATCCTGTAACCGGGAAACTAAAAGAGGATGGTTTAGCCGCAAAAACAAACAACCCTTCTTTCCTGGCATTGACTTCGAACGGAAAGTTTTTACTTTCGGTACACGAAACGAAGGGTGAGAATGGCAGCAATATGGGATACATCGAATCGTTCGCTGTAAATAAAGATGATAATCGATTGACCTCAATCGGGAAAGTATCCAGTGGTGGTGCGCATCCTTGTTATGTTTCAGTAAATCAAAATGGTTATGTTTTAGCTGCCAATTATACCGGTGGAAATGTAGGTCTTCTTCGCATCGATGACTCCGGAAAACTAAGCGATACGCTTGATGTACAGCAACATTATGGAAGTGGCCCGAATAAGGCCCGCCAGGCAGAACCTCACGTTCACAGTGCTTTCTTTGAGCCGGGCTCTGACCGGATTTTTGTTGCCGATTTAGGAATTGATCAGGTATCTGTCTATAAGATTGATGATTCTGGTTCTAAGTTGATGAAAGCTTCTGTTCCTGCGATTATTATGGCGCCGGGAAGCGGTCCGCGTCATCTTGCTTTTCATCCCGCATTAAAAGTGCTTTACGTCGTCAACGAACTTTCCAGTTCTGTTTCGGTGGTTGCTTTAAACAAGGATGGCAGTTTTACAGCAGTTGAGACCGTTTCTGCGCTTTCTTCTGGTTACGATAAGCCGAATACCTGCGCTGATATTCATATTTCGAAAGATGGTCGCTTTTTGTATGCATCAAATCGCGGATTCAACTCAATTGCTATTTTTTCTGTAGATCCTAAAAACGGGAAGATTGTGCAGATAGAACAAGAGTCAACACGGGGTGATGGTCCGAGAAATTTTACGTTATCTCCCGACGATAATTATTTACTTGTTGCCAATCAGAATACGCAGGATATCGTTGCTTTTCGACGGGATCTCAAAACAGGGAAACTTCAATTTATAGATCAAATAAAGGCGTTGAAACCGGTTTGTCTGTTGTTCCGGAAATAGATTGTAATTAAAAACGTTACAGGCATCTTGCCACTAGCAGCCAGTTATGCGTCACTTTAACAGACACCAACAATGAGAACTGACAAGATATTAGAAATTGGAATTGACGACAAAGAACGGCTTTATATCAAACCCGAGAAAGAACGTTTTACTCTAATTTTTAGGACTGCGACAGAGGTCCATTGGGACAATGAGAGACTCTTTCTTTATTCTCCAAAACCAAGAGACTGGTCGTATCTTGACTGGTTTAAACATATAACAGGAGTGACAGAAACCGAATGTAATTGCAAACTAATTCTGACAGGACAGACAATCTGGACGAATGTCTCTGAAGAACTAAAAGAACAAATAAATAAAAAATAAAAAGCGAACGCATAACAAAAACTATTTGTCAATTGGGGTTTCGGTGCGAACAACAAATCCTGTAGCCCGCAACAACGGCATCGGGGTTCGACAGGAAAGCAACCCGCAATCCCCAACTGCATATAGTTCCGTACGTTGCCTGTAGCTAATTCAATATTGTTCCATTTCCGAAAAGAAAAACGATCCTTCACGAAGGGCATTTTCGTCGCTGTCGGCACCATGAATGGCATTGGCGGTGAAAGACTCTGCAAAAAGTTTCCGGATGGTTCCTTCTGCGGCTTTTTCAGGATTTGTGTTCCCAATCAGCTCCCGAAAGTCATCAATTGCATTCTCTTTCTCCAAAATTGCTGCTACAATTGGCCCTGATGACATAAATTCGACCAGTCCTTCGAAAAAAAACTTGCCGGCATGAATGCCATAAAAGGCTTCGGCACGTTCGCGTGTAAACCGGGTCATTTTGATGGCTTTGATCCGGTACCCTTTTTCATTGATTATTTTCAATATCGGGCCGATAAAATTATTTCTCACAGCGCAAGGCTTAATCATTGTAAATGTGATATTTCCAGACATAACAGTACGGGTTTTTAGTGAATAGTTATTTGAAATAATTAGGACGGATAAATTTAGAAAAATATAACTGAGAATCAACCGCATGCACACTTTTTTGAACCTGCAACCTAAAATTAGGATTGAAGAATATATTGTGCTCAAATTCAATAAAATATGAATTTGAAGAATATTAAATGCAATAATCATTTAACGTCATACAACCAATAATGATATCTTTGCATCTTGATTAAAATAAGATTAGTTGAAAAGATTTGATTTAAATACCTGTCAAAGGGTTAACGAATGGCTTAAAAAAGACGTGAAGAGGATCATTATTATTCCTCATGTCAACCCGGATGGCGACGCAATTGGTTCTGCATTAGGTTTAAACGACGTTCTGAATAATGCCGGTTTTGAATCACATGTAATTGTACCCAATGATTTTCCGATTTATTTGAATTGGCTTGGTTACGTGGGTGTTCCGTTGATTTATGAGCAAAGCAGTGAACAATGTCATAAGTTGATTGATAAGGCAGATGCCCTCTTTTTCCTTGATTTTAATGATGTTAAAAGGATGGGGAAGCTGGAAGAATATTTGCGTACCAATACGAAGAAGGTTGTATTAATTGATCATCATCCCGATCCCCAGATTAAAGCTGATTTCATGTTCTCGGATACGAATGTCAGCTCGACAGCTGAACTTGTTTACGACTTTGTGGATGCAATGGATATGTTGGATCATCTGGGCGTTAATGGTGCCAATGCTTTGCTAACAGGGATCATTGCCGATACGGGTTCATTCAGTCATAATTCTTCACGGCCACCTATGTATCGCATTGTAAGCGAATTGATAGAACGAGGTGCGGATAAAGAAAAAATTAATGAATCGCTTTATAATAATTTCTCCGAAAAGAGAATGCGCTTACTTGGATATTGCCTGTCGGAAAAGATGGAAATATTTCCACAGTACAGAACAGCATTGATTTGGTTATCAGCAGAAGAATTGAAACGATTCGATTTTCATCCCGGTGATACAGAAGGTTTCGTCAACTATCCGCTATCTGTCAAAGGGGTTGTTTTTTCCGCATTTTTTATGGAGAAACACGATCAGGTTAAAATTTCATTCCGATCGAAAGGGAGCTTTCCGACTAATGATTTTTCGGGTATTCACTTTAGTGGTGGCGGGCACAAAAATGCCTCGGGAGGTGAAACGAAACTATCAATGGCAGATGCTCTATCGCTTTTTAGAGAGTTATTGCCACAATATTCAGAGTTGTTAGAGAAAGATTGTTAATAATAAACGCCCCTTTTCGCGTTGTCGACTTGTAAAGGGATAAATTTGAGTTACTTTTGCGCTAAATTTTTGAAGTATGAGAATCAGGTTATTCAATATGTTTTTATTTGTGGCCATGTTGGCGGTTGTGATCTCTTCCTGTAAAACCCCAACTGGTCAGGCTCAACGTGATTTGGAACAAGAATATCTTTCTAAATACATTACCAAATACCATCCGACGGTTACTCCTAAATCTACCGGTCTCTATTTTATTGAGACAAAGGCAGGTCTTGCTACGGATAGCCTTATCAAAGCCGGTGATCTGGTAAAAGTATTTTACAGCGGACATCTGATTGAAGATGATGCAACCAACGGAATTCAGGATGGTTATTTATTTGATACAATGCCAGTCGGTTATGAACCTTTCTCCTTCACCGTTGGTTCAGGTGCGGTTATTGCAGGTTGGGACGAAGCGATGACCTATATGAAAGATGGTAGTCAGGCAAAACTCGTGATTCCGTCAAAACTTGCATATTCCAGTCAGGCGCAAACTGCAATTCCGGCCTATTCACCACTTGTTTTCTATATTACGATCTATAAAGTCTATCGCTCAACCGATGACTGGCCTACGATCGAAATACACCCCAAAACTCCGATTAAACGTTAAGTTGCGACTTTTGATCCTTACATCGAATCCCTCATTTGAAACAGGCAGAACTACTTAAAAAATTATTACCCGGATTTATCCCGCTTTTCGTTTTTATAATTGCGGACGAACTTTGGGGAATGAAGGTTGGACTGGTTGTTGCTTTGCTGATTGGTCTGGGCGAGATGTGTTTTATCTGGTTCCGCGAAAAGCGTCTCGACCGTTTTGTATTGCTTGATACTGCTTTACTTGTTGCCTTGTCGGGAATCTCGATCCTTCTTGAAAACGAGATTTTTTTCAAACTGAAACCAGCACTTATTGAATTGATATTGTGTGCAATATTGGGTGTTTCGGTGTTCTCATCGGTCGATATTGTCGGGGCAATGACTCGGAAATATATGAAAGGTGTTGAGATGAACGAAGTTCAGGAGGCGCTTTTTAAAAGAAACCTTCGCAATCTATTTTACATCGTCGTTTTCCATACCGGGCTCGTTCTCTATTCTGCTTTTTATATGAGCAAGGAAGCCTGGGCGTTTATCAGCGGTGGCTTATTTTACATCCTGTTTTTCATTTATTTTGGTTTTGAGTTTTTCCGAAACCGAAAATTAGCCCGAAATAACGATCCTGAAAGTCTGGTTTCTTCCTATGAAAATGAAGAATGGCTTCCTGTGGTAGAGGAGGACGGCAAAGTAATCGGTAAAGCTCCGCGATCGCTCTGTCACAAAGGAGATAAAATCCTTCATCCCGTTGTTCACCTGCATGTTTTTAATTCAAATGGTCATATTTACCTTCAGAAACGACCGATGGAAAAGTTGGTTCAGCCCGGAAAATGGGATTCAGCTGTTGGAGGGCATATCTCATTTGGTGAAGACCTTGAGACAGCACTTCGTCGCGAAGCTTATGAGGAGATCGGACTCGAAAACTTCTCAGCAAAACCTCTTGGGCGTTACAGATGGGACAGCGATATTGAGTCAGAACTGGTTTACTACTTTATATCCTACGACTTCCAAAAAATCAGGTTGCATAGCGATGAAGTTACAGAGGGAAAGTTTTGGAGCCCTTCGCAAATTGAAAAGCAGATGGGGCAAGGTGTTTTTACGCCGAACTTCGAATTTGAGTACCGTTTGTTGAAAAAAGGACAAATTCGATAATAACTTCCGGCTTCTGTCTTCGGACTTTTTTGCTCTACGACGGATCGTGTGAATAAAATTTGCAATTAGTTTTCATATTGTTTATGCAATGCAGCTGGCTATTGGCAACTTGCAGTTGGCATGATAGTGCTAACTATTTGACTCTAATCCACTATAAATAAAGATAATCATTGATCTTATAATAAGCGAGTCTGCTAGTTGCCAGTCACTAATAGCCAGCTGCAATCATTACAAATCCAATAATCCATACCAAACGTCATAGAACCGACTTTTTTCAAACTTTACACCTGAATCAAAAATATTGCCGGACGTTTGTTCAGGTCGGGAACTCCCTTTTTCCACTGCGAAACGGTTTGCGTTTTAATGTATTCTGTATCTAATGTGATGTCGCATGCAATGCAAAGCCGTGTCTGATCATTAAGCGTATTGATAAGATCATTGATTAATTGCGTGTTGCGATATGGGGCTTCAATAAAGATTTGGGTTTGTTTCTCGACACCCGATCTCTTCTCAATCTCCCTGATTGCTTTTACTCTTTCAGCCGGTTTGACCGGAATATAACCAATAAATGCGAAGTTCTGCCCATTCATTCCGGAGGCCATCAGCGACAGTAAAATAGAAGAGGGACCTACCAAAGGAATGACACGAATATGCTTAATATGCGCTTGCCGGACCACCTCAGCGCCCGGATCAGCAATCCCCGGGCAACCCGCTTCGGAGATGATCCCAACATCAAAACCTTCGAGAATCGGGTTCAGATAAGCCTCTGTTACCTGACTGTCAGTATGCTGGTTTAGCTCAAAAAAAGTCAAATCATCTATATTCAGCGTCGGATCCATTTTACGAAGGTATCGACGCGCTGTTCGTATATTTTCGACGATGAAATGTCTGATTCCCTTGACAATAGAAGAGACTTCAGGTGGAATCACACGAGCGGTGTCCGATTCGCCAAGGGTGGTAGGTATAAGGTAAAGATTGCCCATAATTCAAATTTTGGCAAATGTAAGGTTATAAAATGAAGGAATGTAAAAGATGAATAAAAGAATTAAAAGCTACATTAACTATTTTGAGTACCACTTTTTTGGTGGCAACTATTTTTTGATGTAAGTTTGGTCAATAACGAAATGAATATAATGAGAGTAACCTTACTGGGAACAGGGACTTCACAAGGTGTACCGGTTATTGCCTGTAAATGCGATGTTTGTAGGTCTGACGACTCAAATGATAAAAGACTCAGAAGCGCGATAATGATCGAAGAGGAGGGTACGAGAATTGTTGTGGATGCAGGTCCCGATTTCAGACAGCAGATGTTAACGCATGAGGTTGACAATCTCGATGCAATTTTGATTACTCATGAACATGCAGATCATATTTTCGGGTTGGATGATATCCGAAGTTTCAACTGGTTGCGAAAATCGGCAATGGACGTTTATTGCGAACCACGTGTGCAAAAAAACCTCCGGAATATTTTCAACTATGTTTTTGCTGCAAATAAATATCCCGGGATACCTCAAATGGATTTGATTGATCTTGAAAATACCGATTTTAAAATAGGACCGATTGACATTACTCCCATCAGGATTTATCATCACAAACTACCCGTGTATGGTTTTCGTTTTGGCCGATTTGCCTATTTGACTGATTTTAATATGATTGAAGAACAAGAGCTGAATAAATTAGCAGGAGTTGAAACACTGGTTATATGCGCCTTGCGGAAAACGCCCCATATATCACATCTTAATCTTACAGGAGCGCTGGAACTTATCGAGAAAATTGGGCCTCGTAAAGCTTACCTTACCCATATGAGCCACGAAATGGGCAAGCATCGTGATTTGCTGAATGAATTGCCGTCAAATGTTGAACCTGGATATGATGGTTTAGTTTTGGAAATTTAAAACCACTATTTGCATAATTCACATTTATGCAAATAACGGCTTTTTTAATAAATATCCGGAGGTTTATCAACTAGTTCTTGCCATCCACAATATTTTGAGTATCAATGGCGATCATCCACTCTTCGTTGGTAGGTACAACCATTACTTTTACTTTTGAACCTTCCTTGCTGATAGTCCGCTCTTCTCCGCGTACTTCTTTATTGATTGTCTGATCGATCTCAATACCCAAAAATTCAAGATCTTCACATACCGAGGCACGTGTAATGACTGAATTCTCACCAATTCCGCCAGTGAAAATCAACACATCTACTCCGCCCATGGCCGCAGCATAAGCTCCGATATATTTTTTGACTCTGTAATCAAACATTTTAATAGCTAAAAGACAACGTTCATCGCCTTTATTCGCCGCTGCTGTGATTTCGCGTGAATCGGATGATATGCCTGTAATGCCTAATAAACCACTATGTTTATTGAAAAGAATTGAAGCTGATTTCGTGCCAATTTTCTCTTTATCCATGATATACGAAACTGCGCCCATGTCAATATCTCCAGAGCGTGTTCCCATGATTAATCCTTCCAACGGCGTAAATCCCATTGATGTGTCAACCGATTCGCCATATTTAATCGCACAGGCAGATGCACCGTTACCCAGGTGGCAGGTGATCACTTTAACTGTCTTCGGATCGACACCTAAAATTTCACATGCTCTGTTCGAAACATACCTGTGACTTGTTCCGTGGAAACCATACCTTCGTATTCCGTATTTTTTGTAAAGTGCATATGGAATTGCATACATAAATGCATGTTGTGGCATTGTATGATGAAATGCAGTATCGAAAACAGCCACCTGCGGAATGTCGGGAATTAGCGCTTTAATAGCATAGATTCCTTTTAGGTTTGGTGGGTTGTGCAGCGGAGCAAGTTCGATAAATTTTTCCAATGTATGAATCACTTCATCTGTAATTAAAACACTTTCGCTAAATTCCTCGCCGCCGTGCACTACACGGTGACCAACCGCATTTATCTCATCCAGTGAAGTGATACATCCGTGCTTTTCGCTCGATAGTACCCCAAGGATGTATTCAATTCCAATCTTATGATCGAGAATCTCACCTTCAAAAAGCACTTTCTGTCCCGATTCTTTTTCATGTTTCAGAAACGAACCTTTCATTCCAATCTTTTCAACGATTCCTTTTGCAAGAATGCGGCTTTCGGCCAGCGAATAAAATTGGTATTTTATAGATGAGCTTCCACAGTTGATTACTAATATTTTCATTAATCGAATTTATTTATTGTTGTTTTTGGAAAACAGTTTGCGATAAACTTCCCAGTCCGTTTTTAAAATTTTTCAGTTGATAAAGGACCGGTTCCAATAATTTTACCGTTTTCATCGTATTTGTAAAAACCACAGCAGGTGTGTACGCCAAATCGTTTTGCCCGGTTCAATTTTTTGATTACAGGAGACGCCATATACCTTGGGTCACCAAATTCGGAATAAAGATTCTCCATCCACCTGTTGATTTTGTCAATGCCCAGAATGTCAGCTAATTCGAATGGCCCAAAGCGCATTCCGAACCCAACTTTCCAAACTGAGTCGATATCAACCATCGCTCCAACTCCTTCGAGAAGAACTTCACACGCTTCGTTGAGAAGAGCTGTATATAAACGTATGGATATCAAACCAGCAGATTCTTCAACCGGAATTGCTTGCCGGTTGACCATTTTTACAAATTTCAATACTTTACTATAAACCTCATCAGAAGTATATAAGCCTTTTACGACCTCACAGATCCTGGCTTCGGGCGATTGCACAAAGAAATGGAGACTTACACAGCGGTCGCGGTATTTGAGTTCGGATGAAAGTTCCGTAATGATAATGGTTGTTGAATTGGTCGCAATGATACATTCAGGACTAACCACCTCTTCAATTTTCCTAAATACCTCCTTACGCTCGGTAATTTTCCGGTCACTCGATTCTGCCCTGATTGCTTCAATCACAAAATCGCAGTCTTTTAAATCTTTATAATCTAAGCTTCCTTTGATTCTCGATAGCGTCAACTTCTTCTCGCCCTGCGTCATCCCCCAATTTTCAATACGGCGATCCAATACAATATTAAGTTTATTGAAGGCGTTTTCGATCCGATCTTCAGATAACTCAATAAATACCACTTCAATGCCATTTGAACTGGCTATGCGGGCAATATTTTGTCCGTCTTTCCCGCATCCGACAATTCCAATTTTGGAAAAAAGCGTCCGTTGTTGTTGCTTTTTACTTAACCCGAAATCCTCGATGGGTTCAATAATCATGTTTTCCATTTCCCGAAATTCTTATGTTTTTGTTCAGTAATTAATCTTCTTATCCGGCCTGGGTGGCAGTAATTGCTGCCATATTCACAATGTCGCTCACCGAACAACCTCTCGAAAGGTCATTAATCGGTGCTGCCATCCCCTGAAGAATCGGACCGATTGCCTCTGCACCAGCGAGTCGTTGAACAAGTTTGTATCCGATATTCGCGGCCTCGAGACCGGGGAATACAAGTACATTGGCTTTACCAGCAACGAGACTACCCGGTGATTTCAGTTGACCGACCTCTTCGTTCAAAGCGGCATCAAGCTGCATTTCTCCGTCAATCATCAGCTCCGGCGCCATCTCGTGGGCAATGCGTGTGGCATTAACCACTTTGTCAACCAATGCATGTTTGGCGCTTCCTTTTGTTGAAAACGAAAGCATGGCAATGCGTGGTTCAATATTGGCAATTGTTTTAGCTGTTTTAGCTGTTGTTATCGCAATTTCGGCCAATTGTTTTTCATCCGGATCGGGCATTACGGCACAATCAGCGAATATTAAAATTCCATTGTCCCCGATCGCCTTATTCTTTAATATCATGATGAATACGCCCGAAACAACACTTACACCCGGCAAAGTTTTGACATATTGAAGGGCAGGACGAAGAACATCACCAGTTGCATTAATCGCTCCGGCAATTTCGCCGTCTGCATCGCCGGCTTTGATCATAATCGGACCAAAAACCAGCGGGTTGTTTAGCGATTTAAGCGCGTCTTCGATGGTCAATCCTTTGCTTTTCCGGATTTCTACCATTATTTCTGCATAATGCTGTCTTTTCGCATCTGTCAACGGATCAATGATTTCAGCTCCTGAAATATCAATTCCTTCTTTCCTTGTCAACTCCGCAATCACTTGAGGATTTCCCAGAAGAATAATTTTGGCCAGTTTTTCTTTAAGGACAATTTCTGCTGCCCTAAGGGTACGTAGCTCAGTGCCTTCAGCAAGGACAATTCTGTTTTGCAGCTTACGCGCTCTATTTTTAATATGATCTAATAATTCCATCGTATGGGTTTTAAAACTTTTGACCTTGAATATCAAATAGTACGCAAAATTACGTAATAATGAAGGACGAGGCCTATAAATGCTGGATTTTTTTAGGTTAAAAATTGGGATTGTGCGTATCATTTCAACAAAATAATTAAAATTTAACCTCCATAGAGGGATAAACCGCTACATTTTTGTGATATTTGTGACTGAAAAAATATCCAATCCAAAATCAATTAGATATGTATAAAATTCATACGCTTAACAAGATCGACAAGGAAGGTCTACAGGTTTTTCCTGCATCAACCTACACAATTGCAAGTGAAATTGCTGAACCGGATGCCATCGTTTTGCGCAGCTTTAGTATGCACGACATGGTGATACCTGATTCTGTAAAGGCGATTGCCCGCGCCGGAGCAGGGGTGAATAATATCCCGATCGCGAAATGTACCCAAAAAGGGATTGTTGTGTTCAATACTCCGGGAGCAAATGCCAATGGTGTAAAAGAGCTGGTGATTGCTGGTCTTCTCATGGCGTCGCGCGATTTGATCGGTGGCGTACAATGGGCCAAAACGCTTGCAGGTGAGGGTGATAAAGTTGCACCACTTGTCGAAAAAGGGAAAGCTAATTTTGGTGGTTACGAAATTAAGGGAAAGACGCTTGGTATCATTGGTCTTGGCGCCATTGGTGTTTTGGTTGCTAATGCAGCCCAATCATTGGGAATGAATGTTATTGGTTACGATCCCTATATTCTTGTCGAACATGCATGGAATTTGCATCACAACGTTGTTCGTGCACGCAGCATCGAATCAATGCTAGGCAAGGTTGATTTTATTACATTGCATATTCCGTTGATGGCTGAAACCACCGGTTTTATCAATGCTGATAAGCTTAAATTAATGAAGGATGGCGTTAAAATTCTGAATTTTGCCCGCGGAGAACTGGTTGTTGATGCTGATATCAAAGCAGCTATCGAAAGCGGAAAAATAGCTGCCTATTTCACCGATTTTCCAAATGCAGAACTCCTTCAAATGGATAAAGTTGTGGCCATTCCACACCTTGGGGCATCGACCAACGAATCGGAAGTAAATTGCGCTATAATGGCAGCTGAACAGGTTCGGAATTTCTTCGAAAACGGAAATATCCGGAATTCTGTTAATTTCCCTGCTGCAGAAATGGAACGCAACAGCGGTGCCCGCCTTTTGGTGACCAATAAAAATATACCCAATATTCTCAGTCAATTGACGACTATACTTGCTCAGGCAGGAATAAACATTGATAATATGCTGAATAAAAACAGGGGTGATATTGCTTACAATATTATCGACACCAACAATAAAACCCTATCTGATGAACTCATTGACAAGATGAAATCGATCGAAGGGGTATTTATGGTTCGGGTTCTTCCGGCAAAGTAAGAAGAGGCGAAGGGGCGAAGGGGAGACTTAGAGAAGGGGAGATAAAATGTCTTTTTACTTTCGCCCTTAAAACCCTTAAACTTTAACCCGTAACTCTTAACCTTTAACCTTTATTAATTCATCAACATTCAAATTATATAATTATATCCAAACAAAATTAAAATGAGTAATTCAGTAACTAACAAAGCGGCAGATAACATTCGCATCCTCTCGGCTGCAATGGTCGAGAAAGCGAATTCGGGACATCCCGGAGGTGCGATGGGTGGAGCCGATTTTGTAAACATCCTATTTACCGAGTTTTTGAAATACGATCCCAGCGAGATGACCTGGCCGTTCCGCGACCGGTTTTTCCTTGATCCGGGTCATATGTCACCAATGCTCTATTCGGTACTTGCCCTCGCCGGAAACTATTCAATCGACGATCTGAAAGGATTCCGCCAATGGGGTTCCACAACACCAGGGCATCCGGAAGTTGATCCGGAACGTGGAGTTGAAAACACTTCCGGCCCACTTGGACAGGGACATACAATGGCTGTTGGTGCGGCTATCGCTGAACGTTTTTTAGTGGCCCGTTTTGGTGAATGGATGGCTCATAAAACGTATACCTTTATTTCTGACGGAGGTGTTCAGGAGGAAATTTCGCAGGGAGCTGGTCGTCTGGCCGGTTACCTTGGATTGAATAACCTGATCATGTTTTACGATTCAAACGATATCCAGCTTTCTACAGCGACCAACGCAGTTACGGCTGAAGATACCGAAATGAAGTACAAAGCCTGGGGCTGGAATGTTCTGAGCATAAACGGAAACGATGCGGATACCATTCGTGGCGCGCTTCGGACTGCATTGGATGAAAAGCACAAGCCAACTCTCATCATTGGTAAAACAACAATGGGTAAGGGAGCCGTTAAAGAAGACGGAACCTGTTTTGAAGGTCAGTGTTCAACCCACGGACAACCGCTTACACATGCAGGAGCTTCATTCAAAAAGACCATTGCCAATCTGGGTGGTGATCCCGAACGTCCGTTTGTGATCTTCCCTGAAGTGGCTGAACTCTATTCCAAACGTGCGGAGGAATTAAAAGAATGGGCAAATGCCAAAAATGACGAAGAGGATGCATGGGCAGCAGCTAATCCTGAACTGGCCGACAAACTTGATCTGTATTTGTCTGGTGAAGCTCCTGAATTTGACTATTCTAAAATCGTTCAGAAAGCAGGTGCTGCAACACGTAATGCATCTGCTACAGTTCTTGCCGCTTTTGCCAAAGAAATTGACAATATGATTGTCGCCTCGGCTGACCTTTCAAATTCGGATAAGACAGACGGATTCCTGAATAACACCCATGCTTTTAAAAACGGTGACTTTACTGGTGCCTTCCTTCAGGCTGGTGTCTGCGAATTGACGATGGCTTCGGTGATGAACGGTATTGCACTTCATGGCGGAATCATCGCTGCATGTGGAACCTTCTTTGTTTTCTCCGATTATATGAAGCCTGCCGTACGTATGGCTGCATTGATGGAATTGCCAGTTAAATATATCTGGACGCACGATGCTTTCCGCGTCGGTGAAGATGGACCAACTCATCAGCCGGTTGAACATGAGGCACAGATTCGTTTGATGGAAAGTCTTAAAAACCATCACGGCGAAAACTCTGTACTTGTATTACGTCCTGCTGATGCGCAGGAGACAACCGTTGCATGGCAATTGGCGCTTGAAAATACAACCACGCCAACCGCCTTTATTCTTTCACGTCAAAATATCAAGGACCTGCCTGCGAAGACAAGCCGTTACGAAGAGGCCAAACAGGCAGCGAAAGGTGCTTATACGGTTGAAGAATGCGAAAATCCTGCCGTAATTCTTGTTGCTTCAGGTTCTGAAGTTGCATCACTTGTTGAAGGTGCTGTCTTGTTACGCGAGCGCGACGGGCTTGGTGTTCGCGTTGTTTCTGCCCCTTCGGAAGGACTTTTCCGCGAGCAGGATATGGCTTACCAGGAAAGTGTTTTACCGCACAATGTCCCTAAATTTGGATTGACAGCCGGTCTGCCAATCACGTTACATGGACTTGTAGGTGATTCGGGTGCTATATGGGGTTTGAGTTCTTTCGGATTCTCTGCACCCTATGAGGTTCTCGATAAACAACTTGGTTTTACTGCCGAGAATATCTACAACCAGGTGAAAGCACTTTTGGCTTAATCAAATTGAATACTACAAAATAAGAAACGGGCGCCGATTGGTGCCCGTTTCTTATTTATAATCATTTGGCTAATGCCGATCTTTATAAATCATTTATCTCCTTCCTCTTTAGCTGGAGGCAATTCAATATTATCTATCAAAATGAATTGCCACAGGCTTCAGCCAGTGGATAGGAAGGAATAATGCAGATTTGCTTAAGCCAAATTATTGCCTTATGTTAGGAGCGTTTACTAAGCTCCTGTCTTATCACTTTTCTCAAATCGGAATAGCACCATTTATAGGTTTCCCCAACTGATTAAAACTTCTTTTGTCTTTTGGTTCTAACTTGTAAGTGTCCTTCCAATTTCCTTCTGGAGTGAATGTGAATTTTAAGAACTTAATATCTGTTGCTTCAGAAAATATTTTTTCTCCATTATTATATCTTCTTTTGACATCTGCAACCGAAGAATATAGCCTCAATTTTGGGTGTTTATAGATTTAATTTTTCCTCAATCCGTTGTTTGACCAGTTCATTGAGTTCATCGGGACTCATCCCGTCGGGACTGATCGCGGGAAGAAATTCAACGGTGATATTTGTCCGCTTCGGTCTCATCTTATCTTTTTTATTGCCATAGAATGCGCCCGAAATGGCAATTGGTACAACGGGAATATTTAATTCTGTGCTCAGAATTGCGTATGTTTTTTTGAAGGAACCTAAACCTCCTGTATCAGTCCGGGTGCCCTCGGGGAAAATCAGGATTTTTTTACCAAGTTTGACCACAGCTGCCATCTTATGAATCGACTCTTTCAAATCCCTTGCAAGATCCATCACGATGATATTCGTCCGGTGAGCGAGGTATTTACGAATGGCTCCTTCCACGTGGTCTTTCTTTGCGTACGAGTAGGTATCTCTCAACGTCTTTTTATCAAGGTACGAGAGGACCAGAAAAGCATCCAGTTTGCTCTGGTGGTTAGGGGCAAAAAAACAAGCTCCTTCAGGGATATTTTCAAGGCCTTTAGCTTCGGTTTTAATAAATGCATTTGCTGACGAACGCACCGAATGGACAATCGTCCCGAGTAAAAATGAATATTTAGGCAGATCAACTTCCGTATCATCTTTCAGATCGCCGGTCCAGGTGGTATCTTCCTGTTTGTGGAAGAGTTTATGCGTTCGGACATACTCCGAAATTGTTTTAATCGAAGGGAACTTCAGCAACTGCTCTTCACCGATTTTAACGCCAAAGGTCTTGTCGATATAATCGATCAGGCTCAGTTTTCCGAGCGAATCGAGGGCAATATCGAAAATAAGGTGGTCGTCTGGCGAAACATCCATGTCGACCTGCGATTCAATAAACGATTTTACAGCGCGGTATTCGACCGTATCAGGATCTTTGGATACCGGTTTCTCACTTTCGGTCTTATTGATCAAATCTTCGAGTTTAAATCGCTGGAGTTTCGACAGGCGCGTTCGTGGTAATTCGGTATTCACCAACGTAAACTGCATAATCCGCTTATAGGAACTCATCTCGGCATTAAACGGCGATAGAACCGATTCCCTGAAATATTGGGCGACGTCATCAATAAGATTGTCTTCGAGGAATTTGTTGTCAGGTAATATAACGGCATGAAGCATCTCTTTGTGCATAAATACGCCCGCTTCCTTGATAGCAGGTGAGGAGCCTTCAAGTTTCATCTCCACTTCCACGGGATTAATATTTTTCCCGTTAGGTAATACAATGATCTCCTTCTTTCTTCCGGTGATGTACAAATATCCCCCTTTTTCAATCCTTCCAAGGTCACCCGTATAAAGCCAACCATCTCTAAGCACTTCTGCTGTCTCTTCGGGCCGGTTGTAGTAACCTTTCATAATACTTGGTCCCTTGGCAACAATTTCACCATCCCTGATTTCCAGGGTCAGGCCAGGTAATGCCTGACCGGTTGAACCAATTTTTACCTTTCCGGGTCTTGGAAAAGTGATCATCGGGGCCGCTTCAGTCATCCCAAATCCTTCGAGAATATCGAACCCGATCAGGTAGAAGAAGGTACCTACCTCTTTATTCAGTGCGGCTCCACCGGCAATCATATACAATAAATGACCTCCCAATCCGTTATGGATCTTTTTGAATAAGGTCTTACCCAGTTTCCGGCTTTTTGTACGATATACCAGTTTCAGAAATGTTTTGGCGATTACGCTTGAATTGATTTTGGCAAGGAGTCCGCGGTACATCAGCTCATAAAGACGCGGAACGCCAATCATTACGGTAACCTGGTTGTCGGCCAAAGTCTTCATCAGATCTGTTGTCTGCATTGATGGCGAGACCACAATTGTTCCCCCGGAATACAAAGGAACCATCATTGATCCGACAAGCGGGAAAACATGATGCAAGGGGAGGAGAATCAGCGTCTGACTTTCGGTGTCGAAGATTTTCTCTTCGATTACCGCAATCATATTTTGGATAATATTGGTATAGGAGAGCATTACTCCCTTCGGGCTTCCGGTAGTTCCGGAGGTGTAGATGATTACTGCGGTCGTGTCGTTGTTATCGGGGCCGATCCATGTAGTTTCAGGCTGATCAGCTACAGGCGGATGATCTTCGAAAACGATTATTTTGGGCTTAAAAGTACTTTTTTGTTTTACTTTGGCATATGCTTCCTGCATTGCCACGCTGATGAACAGAATTTCGGGCTGACAATCATCAATAATATAAGCAACATCTTCGGCCGACGACATGTAGTCAATCGGTATGGCGATACAATTACTCTGAAGTGCGGCATAGAAAGCATAGATCCACTCCAGCCTGTTTTCGGAATAGATCGCAACCTTTGTGATTCCCTGATCATTCACCAACAATGAATACTGCTGAATGTATTTCAGCAGTTCGCTTCCTGTAATCTTCTGATTGTAGGTGATGATGTAATTCTTTTCAAGGTTATCCCTGTTAATAATCGCTTTCAGCATAAGTTATTAATGTGATGTAATTGAGTATCAGAAAAAGTCATTAATGAGTCCATTCGTATCGTTTTATGGATGGGTAACTTTAAATTTCAAAGCTGACCGGCACCATTCTCTTCAAAAAAAACACTGCAAAGTAACAGAATCTTACAATAAAACCCAAAACCAGATTTTTGTTGTTTGAACAAGTTCGATTGATTTACTAAATTTGTGGCCGTTGTAAAATAATATATATGTCAGGACATAGTAAATGGTCAAAGATTAAAAGAAAGAAGGGGGCGCTTGACGCCAAACGATCTAACATCTTCTCAAGGTTATCAAAAGAGATCACCGTCGCGGTTAAAGAGGGTGGTATTAGTGACCCATCGATGAACGCACAATTGCGGATAGCTGTTTTGAATGCCAAAGGGCAGAATATGCCTAAAGAAAACATCGACAGGGCGATCAGTAAAGGCGAAAAGGATGGAAATGATCTTGTTGAAATCTTTTTGGAAGCTTACAGTGCCGGCAGGGTTGCTGTTTTTGTGGAGTGTCTGAGCGATAACAATAACCGCACTGTTGCCGATATCCGTCACATTATCACCAAACGTGGCGGAACCCTTGCAACAAAAGGTACCCTTAATTTTATTTTTGACAGGAAGGGCGTTTTCACGATTCCAGCCAAAGCCGGAACCGATATGGAGGAACTCGAACTTGAATTTATTGAAGCCGGAGCTGAAGATGTCGAAATTGATGAGGATATGATTATTGTAACCACAGCGCTTGAAGATTACGGAAAGTTCAATAAGAAACTCGAAGAATTAGGTATTATTCCGAAAGAAGTTGAATTGCAACGAATCGCCAAGGTTGATAAACGCTTGCCTGTTGAAGAGGCGAAGGTCGTTATGCGCATGATTGAGGAATTAGAGGATAATGAAGATGTGCAGAATGTCTTTCACAACCTCGAAATGACAGAAGAACTCGAACGGGCGCTGGAAGAAGAATAATTAATTCGACAATTAGCTAATTAGACAATTCGGCAATTTGTAAATAAATAAGCAATGTATTTCTCCTTAACCTGAAAGGGTAAAATCCGAATAACCGTGGGTAAACGACCGAAGGGAGAGCAACCCACGGTGAATAAATCTGCTTCGAAACGGCGCAGGCAGATGGATCAACTGAAAATTACCCCTCCACTGCGCCGGATAAGCAATAATCTAATAAGAAGGAATTTGGTAATTTAAAGATTTGTAAATTTGCTAATATTCATATTTCTACAAACTCACTTTACCCTTTAACCTTTTTTGCTATGCTCCGACGTAAAATAGTTATTCCGATCGTGGTGATTGCAACGCTGATCATCATTGCTGTTTCGCAGTATCCGAAGCTCTACCTGGCAACGGGATATGGAGCCAAATCGATGGCGACCGCTGTTTTCGTTTCCGAAAGAGATCCGCAGATGGTGAATCTGACCGATCTGAACTATTCAATTGTGAAATATACAAAGAGCGTTGTTGACTATGAAAACAAGTCGGTGACGACCTCTTTCTGGGGCATGGCTAAACAAACAGCTGTTTACCGCAAAGGATTTGGTTGCTGCCTGGTTGGCGACCGCTCAGCTGATTCGCTGCGAATGGTCACTAATCGCCCTGTTTACAGACAGGATGGTTCCTGGCACATGGCGTGGCCCAATGGTGACCTCGTTAAAGACACGGTCTTTTCCGAAATTGACACTGTTAAAATGAAATTTGCAATTGATGCAGCTTTTGACAAGCCTTCGGAATATGAAAAAAGAACCGCCGCGGTGGTTGTTCTTTATAAAGGAGAACTGGTTGCCGAAAAATACGATAAAGCGTTGGGGATAACTCCCGAAACACGCATCTGGGGATGGTCGATGACTAAAAGTATCATTAATGCCATGGCAGGGGTTCTCACAAAACAAGGCAAGCTGGATGTGAATGCGGTGGCTCCGGTTCAGCAGTGGCAGAAGGATCTCCGCCGCGACATCACGATCAGCAACTTAATGCACATGAGTAGCGGATTGAAGTGGGATGAGAATTACAGCGATGTATCCTCTGCTACAAATATGCTTTATCGTTCGGCTGATGCTTACAAGGTAGCGATTGATGTGCCTTACCAGAAGAAACCCGAAACTGATTGGAACTATTCTTCCGGAACTACGAATATCCTTTCCGGTATAATGCGCACCCTGATCGGAAATGACCAGTCTTATCACGAATTTCCGTATCGTGAAATCTTCAATAAAATTGGGATCTCTTCCATGATTATTGAGACCGATGCAGCCGGAAATTTTGTGGGATCATCCTATGGCTATGCAACCGCGCGCGACTGGGCACGGTTCGGATTGCTCTATTACAACGATGGTGTCTGGAAAGGGGACACGATTCTGCCAAAAGGATGGGTAGGTTATACTACAACACCCGCTGCTGCTTCCAAGGGCGAATATGGCGCGCAGTTTTGGCTGAACAAATCAAAAAAATTACCCGATGCTCCCGAAGATCTTTTCTCTTGTAATGGTCACCGCGGACAAAGGGTTTTCATTATCCCTTCGCTCAACCTCGTTGTGGTGCGTTTGGGTTTCTCCGAAGAGGGATTCAATCACAATGAATTCTTAAAGGAAATTCTGACAGCAATTAGATAAGTCAGCCCTTCAAGCGGTTGCAAACCCTTGAAGCGGCGTTTTTGAGAATTAGGAATTTATTGGCAGGCAAATGCAGAGACAAGGCATGCCTTGTCTCTACACAGGTGCATAAACATAATTTGAAGATAAAACAGATGAACAAACCAAATATCATATTTCCAGCTGAATGGGCAATACAAAGCGGTGTAATGCTCACCTGGCCGGACGAAGGAACCGACTGGGCCGACATGCTCGATGAGGTGGAAATTTGCTTCTTCGCGATTGCCAAAGCAATATCCGAACGGGAAAAGCTATTGATTGTTTGTAAGGATATTCCGCGGATGACCGGTAAATTGAAGAACTGCCGGACTGAAAATATAATTTTTGCAGTATACCCGCTGAACGATACCTGGGCACGCGATCATGGAGCAATTACGGTGGTGAAGGACGGGAAACGAACGTTATACGATTTCACATTCAATGGCTGGGGAATGAAATTTGCCGCAAATTTCGATAACCAGATCACCTGCTCGTTATTTCGCAATGGAAATTTCCAAAGTGAAGTTCGATATGAGAATAAGCAACACTTTGTTTTGGAGGGGGGCAGTCTGGAATCTGATGGAGAAGGAACTTTACTCACAACAAGGGATTGTCTGTTATCGATCAACCGAAATCAGCACCTGAAGGAATCGGAGATTGAAAAACAATTAATTGATTTGTTTGGACTTCACCAGGTGTTGTGGCTCTCGTCGGGTTATCTGGCAGGTGATGACACCGACAGTCATATTGATACGCTGGCACGGTTTTGCAATCCCCAAACCATCGCATATGTTAAATGTGAGGATGTGAACGACGAGCACTATGATGCACTGAGCAGGATGGAGCAGGAATTGGCTACATTTCGTACATTAAAGAATCAGGCTTATCAGCTAATTCCACTTCCGATGGCAGACCCTGTTTTTGATGGAAAAGAGAGACTTCCGGCTACCTATGCCAACTTTCTAATCATCAATGGGGCGGTTCTGGTTCCGTTTTACAATTCTCCTAAAGATCAGCTAGCTGCACAAATATTGCAGAAGGTATTTCCTGACCGTGAAATCATCGGAATTGACTGTAGCCCTCTGATTAAACAGCACGGATCGCTCCATTGCGTTACGATGCAATTTCCTGAAGGCGTTTTGTAATCAGAACATCCATTAATTAACTATTTTTGACTGCATCTTTAAATACAAGTCATTTATAAAAAAGCAATTAAACATGCTTAAAACAGGTTTAATACAACAGGCGAACGGCGCCGGTATCGAAGCAAATAAGTCAAAATTGGCCTCCAGTATCGCATGGTGTGCCGGGCAAGGGGCGAAACTGATTGTTTTGCAGGAACTTCACAACTCCCTCTATTTTTGCCAGACGGAAAACACCGCTCTCTTTGATCTTGCGGAGACTATTCCGGGTAGTTCAACCGCTTTTTACAGTCAGTTAGCGAAAGAACATGAAGTGGTTCTGGTGACTTCATTGTTTGAAAAGCGCTCTGCCGGATTGTATCACAATACGGCTGTTGTATTCGAGAAAGATGGAACGATTGCAGGAAAATACCGCAAAATGCATATACCCGATGATCCGGCTTATTACGAAAAGTTTTATTTTACCCCGGGTGATCTGGGTTTTGAGCCAATTCAAACTTCGGTTGGAAAATTGGGAGTTCTTGTTTGCTGGGATCAGTGGTATCCTGAAGCTGCGAGGTTGATGGCGCTGGCAGGTGCTGAGATCTTAATTTACCCCACAGCGATTGGATATGAATCATCAGACCAAGAGGATGAAAAGAAGCGTCAGCTGAATGCATGGATGATTTCACAACGCGGACATGCAGTTGCAAATGGAATACCCGTGATTGCCGTTAACCGTACCGGTTTCGAACCCGATCCATCGGGACAAACCTATGGAATCACCTTTTGGGGGAATAGCTTTGTTGCCGGTCCTCAGGGTGAAATATTGAAAGTCGCCCCTGAATCTGAAGACGCGAATCTGATTGTGGAAATCGACCTCCAACGATCAGAATCCGTACGTCGTTGGTGGCCGTTCCTGCGCGATCGCCGCATCGATGCTTATGGCGATTTAACCAAACGGTTTATAGACTGAGCACAAATTCGACAATTAGTTAATTCGGCAATTAGTCAATTTGACAATGAAAATTGACGACAACCATTTTGATTTCTTTTATGTCGTATTTTCAAATTGTTCCATTGTCGAATCGTCAAATTTTTTCTTATGTAAAATCTTCCCGGATAGGAGAGAAGCTGTCAACCAATCTTGCCATAGGTGACAGTACTTTAATTGTATGTTTTATTCCGGAAGCGATATAAAACAGATCTCCTTCCACCAATTGTTGATCAGGTTCGCCTTCACAATATAGAATGATTTCTCCTTTGGCAATGTAGCAGGTTTGCTCATGCGGGTGAGAATGAAAGGGTTCGGCTTCGCTCCAAGGACCGTTGCGAAATTCAATCATCACGGTCATAATCTCTTTAAGCGTTACGATTTTTCTGAATACGCCATTGCGGACCTCTTCCCAGTTATCTTCTGAATATTTCTTTACAGCCATAATTGATTTGTTTATAAATATGAAAAATAATTTAATGGAAAAGTTACACAATGTTTCGCAGAGTTCATGCAGTGTTGCACAATGTGTAACAGAAAACGATTAGACGCTGTGAAGTCAAATCACACAGTGAAACTCTGTGCCTTACCCTGTGCAGCACTGTGTAACTTAATTTACATTCAACTTCTTCTTAGTTTGTCTTTGTTGTAAAACTATTGAAAATTTTCCTTTACCGAAAAGAAAAGAACGATCGCTTCGAAAAATATGGTTATTTTGCAAACGATTAAATTGTTTAACCCTATTAATTAAGAATATTAGATGGGAAAAGTTTTGATTATTGGTGCCGGGGGTGTTGGAACCGTCGTAGCACACAAAATGGCCGGTCTGCCCGACGTTTTCACCGAGATAATGCTCGCCAGCCGTACCAAATCGAAATGTGATGTAATTGCTGCGCGCATTGGTGGAAACCGGATTCAGACGGCTCAGGTTGATGCCGATCAGGTTTCGCAATTGGTTGAACTGATCCGATCGTTTAAGCCCGATCTGGTTGTGAATGTTGCACTTCCATATCAGGATCTGACGATCATGGATGCTTGTCTCGAAACGGGCGTTTCATACCTCGATACAGCCAATTACGAACCCAGAGACGAAGCTAAATTTCAATACAGCTGGCAATGGGCTTATCACGAAAGATTTAAAGCTGCAGGATTGACCGCTATCCTCGGTTGTGGATTTGACCCTGGTGTGACTAGTATTTTTACTGCCTGGGCTGCCAAATATGTATTTGATGAAATCCAATACCTCGATATTGTTGATTGTAATGCAGGGGATCACGGCAAAGCTTTTGCCACCAATTTCAATCCTGAGATTAATATCAGGGAGGTGACCCAAAAAGGAAAATATTGGGAGAATGGCCAATGGGTGGTTACTGAACCTCATGAGATTCACAAACCACTCACTTACCCGCATATCGGAGAGCGTGAGTCGTATGTGATTTACCACGAAGAATTGGAATCACTTGTAAAAAACTTTCCAACCATTAAAAAGGCCCGTTTCTGGATGACCTTTGGACAGGAATACCTTACCCATCTGCGCGTCATTCAAAACATCGGTATGGCAGGAATTAAGCCCATTCTTTACGAAGGGCATGAGATCGTACCGATCCAGTTCTTAAAGGCTGTCCTTCCGGCTCCAGAAGAGTTAGGTGCCAACTATAAGGGGGAGACCTCGATTGGTTGCAGGATCAAAGGGCTCAAAGACAAGAAGAAAAAGACGTACTATATTTATAATAACTGTAGTCACGAGGCGGCCTATGCAGAAACAGGTATGCAGGCTGTGAGCTATACAACGGGTGTTCCGGCCATGATCGGCGCCATGATGTTTTTAAAAGGGGAGTGGAAAAATCCGGGTGTCCATAACGTTGAGGAGTTTAATCCCGATCCGTTTATGGAACAACTAAACCTGAATGGTCTTCCCTGGTGGGAGCTTCACGATGTTCCACTTGAAATGAGTTAGTACAAATAATAAATGCCCGCTAAAAACGGGCATTTATTATTGATCGGATTTCTTATTTTCGGCACATACAGCAAAATGGTGGCCCTATAACGTTTGGTAAAAATTGGATTTTGTAATAATTGCTGCCGGCTATTAGTCACTGGCGACTGGCAAACTGGCTTACTAAAAAATCTGGAGTTATTTACAATAAACCCTTTACCTTTTATCCTTCATCGTTTATTTTCTTCTCACCGGTTCTTCAGGGCAGATCATATGGTAGATCTCGCCCCATCCGGGGAAACCTCCGATATTGCGGTCATCAATAAAAAGATCAGCACTTATTTTCCGGCTAATCGTATCGTCATATTGTTCCTCTGGATAACTGTTATTTACCGCGTAAAATTCAATACCCTTTTTCTTGCAATAATTTATTGCCTCATCTAACTCTTTACCGGCTCTGAATGTCCAAAGAATGATCTGATGCTGCTTCTTCTGGAGTGCTTTAATCGTTTCTATTGCAAATGGCAATTCTTTCCCAATTGCGGGATAACGATGTTCAACAATGGTTCCGTCAAAATCAACTGCGATAATCATGTCTGTGTGTTTTTAATCTCTTCTTTAAATACGTCATCACTCTTTCAAGTCCTTTTGGTTGAGGTACATCGTCGTAATATCCCATATTCCCATACTTATGTCCGTAGCCATAATTTTCAGCTTGCAAATCATTGAGCACAATACAGATATTTTTAACAGAATTTTTGGCTGCAATCTGATCAATGAATTTTACCTGTGCTTTATGGCTGTAACCCTGACGCAGCAGGAAGAGGTTGGTATCACTGTACCGCCCGGATATATTTCCGTCGGTGACGATTGAAACGGGTGGATTATCGAGAATCACAAAATCGAATGCAATTTTGGCTTCGGCAATAAATCGTTCAAAACCACCATTCTCAAGAAGTTCCGCAGGATTAGGCGGGATTGGTCCGGAAGAAACATAACTAAGATTTTCGACGAGCGTAGGGTGAACAACCTCACTAAAATTATTTTGATGAATCAGATAAGTGCTCAGACCCTCCTGATGGTGGTCCATTCCAAATACAAGATTTAGTCGTGGCTTATGCATATCGACTGCTACAAGCAATACCTTTTTTTTGTTCATGGCGATGATGCAAGCCAGGTTCAGCGAAACAAACGATTTTCCTTCACCAGGAATGGCCGAATGTACACCGATCACATTTTGCTCTTTCTCCCTGAGAATATACTGAAGGTTGGTTCGAAGACTCCTGAATGATTCAGCAATGGCCGAACGCGGATGTTCTGTCACCGCAAACTCTTTGTCGTAGCTGTTATGACTGATCATGCCTACAATGGGAATGGTCGTTGATCTCTCAACTTCCTCCCTGTTTTTAATGGTATCGTTGAAAAAGTCAGTGAGAAGGATAATAATCAGTGGAAGCCCAAGTCCGAGCATTAAACCAATTAAAAGATAAAGCTTTTTATTGGGGCCGACGATGCCAGCCGTTTCGAGTCTTGCCCGGTCGATTACTTGCGCATCAGCGACGTTCGAAGCGCGCGTTATGGCAGCCTCTGCCCGTTTTGTAAGAAGAAAAGTGTAGAGATCGTTATTTACATCAAATCGCCGTTTGATATTAATCAGTTTTTGTTCGGTCCTGGGAAGTTTTGATACCGATTGGTTTACATTTTCAATTCTGGATTTTAGATCTTTAAGTTCTGTCACAGAATTCGCCTCCAGGTTTTTCAGGTTCTCCCCCAAACTGTTTCGTGTTGATTTTATCTCATTGTCGAGCATCACAATCGCAGGGTTTTCATCCTTGGCGCTGTACGAAAGTACTTCCCGACTACTGTACAGTTCGCCAAGTTTCAGCACCATTGTGTTCAGCGAAGGATCTGTAATCCCGATAACAGATGGGGAGACTGCTTGTTTCATCCCGTTGGCGGTTGAAATGTAGTTGCTTAGACTTCGGAAATAAACAAGCCGCATCTCTGCGATTGCTTTTTCTGATTCCAACTTTTCGAGGCGGTTCATTACGATTCCTCCTTCCTGGCTCAGATCGAGGATCTGGTTTTCGGAGCGGAAATTTGTAAGCGATTGTCCGGCAATGCGCAGTGTGTCTGCAATTCCTGCCAGTTGATCATCGATAAACTGAACTGTATTTTCGGATGTGCGGTTTTTCTCGTGCAGGCCAAACTGGATAAAGACTTTGGACAGTTCGTTCAGAAAATCGACCTCACGTGCCGGCTGTGTTCCCCTCACCGTGAGTTGCAAAATCTCGGATGTTTTAGTCGTAAGATTGACCGAAAGTTTACCCCGGTAACTTAACGCCATACTATTCATATCATTAAACCTGAAATAGCTGATAGTGCCAGGTTCCGGTTTTCCATGACCCTTCGATAGTGTGAAGCGGAAGTGGGGCGCGACGAAAGGGATCCCCAATTTTCCCTCTTGGTTGATTTCGATTGGAATGACTTTTCCGCCATCGGTTTTAAGATCGAATTTACAACCGATCTGAAAACGATCTTCGGAGAGAGCCGTTACATAAACCGGCACATATGCACTATTAATCATTTCTTCCTGCATATATGCCTTTTCAGGCTCAGTCAGCAGATAGGGTTCATCGTTGTAATACTCATAGTCGACAAAACGTCCTTCACCAAACCAGCTTGTACGCCAGCCAAGATTTTCGATCGTCTGACGGTTCATGTTGTAAGACTTTAAAAGTCCGATATGGTTGTCCATATTGACGGTCTTTCCGAGGTTCAGACTTGCGAATAGGTTATCAACTCCGGGGCTTTTTGATCCGTCGCTAACCAGAATACTTGTTTCAACTTGCCATATCGATGCTGAATAGCGATTATTGATCCATGCAATAGAGAGACCCAGAAAACCGCAAATCGCGAACCAATACCATTTGCTGAGGATTTTGAACAAAAACTCCTTGATATTCAACGGTTGTTCCTGTTCGTAATACTCCATCATTTCGTCCGAATTCTGCATTGTTATTGATAGATTTGCGTTTTATTTTTAATTGACTCCGATACTCTTTTATCCCTTAACCTTTTTCCTTTAACCTTGTGTTAATACCTGAAATACTGCAAAAGTACCATCAACGTTGTAATAGCTGAAAGTACGAATGAATAGGTTGGAATCGTGAGGCGGATATTTTTCAATTTATCTGCATTTACATAAATCACATCATTCGGTTGAAGGTAATAGGCTTCGGATCCGAGTAGTTTTTTCTCCGAGAGATCGAGCCTGAAACTTTTACTGCCGGTCGGTGTACGTCGCACAACAATTAACTGGCTGAGCTGCGCATTATCGGTTACACCACCTGCCATACCGATTGCTTCGAGTACCGTCATGCTGCTGCTGTAATTGTAATAGACCCCTGGGCTTCGGAGTTCGCCCAATACCGTTACCTTGAAACTAAGCACCTTTACCTGAACACTCGCATCTTTTAGATAGATACTGGCTTTCTCCTGAATAAACGCTTGCGCCTGTATGGCTGTTTTTTCGGCAACAGTTACAACCCCAATTACCGGTAATGTAATCGCACCTGATGGATCTATCGTATACCCACTGATAAACTGGCTGACAGGATTTCCGTAGGCTTGCTGGGTTCCACCAGAAGCGGAGGCGCTTTGTGTTGGATTAAATAACTGATTAACTGCAGGGTTAAGGGTTTGAACATTTACATAGAGGTTATCACCGGGTTTGATCTTGTATTCCGGCGATCGTGCCGGGAGATTCAACTCCTCCTGATCTTTGATATCATTCATATAGAGCAAATCTTTCCTCGTCTTACACGAAAAGCTCAGGGAAACCAACAACAATAATATTGTAATTCTAAAAGTATATAGCATATTGATCGTCAGAGATTGTGATGTATTTTAAATGTCGCAAATTTAAGATTAATATGGCTTGGTGTATGGGAACATTGAAAGAAAATTTGAAAATGAGATAGGGTGAAGGGATGAGGGAGAGAAGGAGTGAGGGGGAGAAGGGGAGAAGAGAGAGTGGGAGATGGGGTGAGTAATTCATGTCTATTAATTTGTCTTATTTCCTTTATCCTTTATCCTTTAACCTTTTTCCACTCACCGATACACCGGTATATTTTCAATGTCAAAATAACTGGATGGGATATTATCTTCTTCCTTCTCTATTGATATTTCGTGATCGAGCCGTTCGTAAGTCGAGTTTTTTGATTGAAACTCAGGGACCAATTTTTTCATGGCACTTACGAGCTCATCGTCTGTTGCACCTTTAAGAAGGTTCAGCAACGAGATCACATCGTGGTGAACCAGGATCGGATTGTTATCGCGTATCTTTCCTATCATGATTTTTTTATGGTAGGTGGGGAGTGTATTCTCCTTTGTGGCCAGTAACTCTTCGAAAAGTTTCTCGCCAGGTCGTAACCCTGTTTCAACAATCGCAATATCGCGTCCGGGTTCCAGCCCTGCCAGTGTAATCATCTTCACAGCGAGGTCGTAAATCTTCACGGGTTTACCCATATCGAAAACGAAAATTTCACCCCCGCTCCCCATAAATCCGGCTTCGAGTACCAACTGACAAGCTTCGGGAATTGTCATAAAATAGCGGGTGATATCGCGGTGCGTCAGTGTCAAAGGTCCGCCCGCAGCAATTTGTTTACTGAACAGCGGTACAACTGATCCATTCGAACCGAGTACATTACCAAAACGGGTAGTGATAAATTGCGTATTCATTCCACTGAGTTGCGATTGCGATTGGATATACATTTCGCAGATTCGCTTCGAAGCACCCATTACATTTGTCGGATTGACCGCTTTATCGGTCGAGATCATCACAAATTTCTTTACATTGTATTTTATTGACAGGTTTGCCAGTAACTGTGTTCCGCCAATATTAACTCGTATTGCTTCGTATGGATTCTCCTCCATGAGCGGCACGTGCTTGTAAGCTGCCGCGTTGAAAACCAAATCAGGATTGAAACGCTCAAAAAGCTGAACCATCCGGAAAAAATTGGTTACATCCCCGACGACCACATCGAAACGATCGGTTTTGTATCCTTTGGTTAATAGTTCATTCTGTAAGTCATAGAGTGCCGATTCTGCCTGATCAACAATCACGACCTTCAATGCATCATACATCAGGAGCTGCCTTATGAGTTCCGATCCAATCGATCCTGCTCCGCCTGTTACCAGTATAACCGACTTTTTAAGTCCTCCACGAATTCTATCGGTATCGAGCGCGATTTCTTCACGTCCCAGAAGGTCTTCAATATTCATATGACGCAACTGTCGTGCATTCAGTTCGCTTGTGATCCAATCGTTCACGGGTGGTATTGCCTTGATGGTGATTTTATTTTTTATGCAGAGATCCATTACCCTACGCACCCGTTCATCGGGCATTCCCCCGCGGTTTACCGCAAGAATCATTTCATCAATTTGCTGCGACTGAATAATGCCGTTAAATGCTTTCCGAAGCGAAAAGATCGGTACACCTGCTTTTGCTTTTCCCTGTAATTGTTTGTTGTCGTCGATAAATCCAACTACCTTATAATTTGGGTTGGCCGATCTTTCAAGAGCTGTCATCGTTACCTGTCCAAGATCCCCTGCACCCATGATCAATACGCGTACTTCTTTTTTGTTGTAAAGCCTGAGATTTTGATAGATTAACCTGACCAGCAACCGTGTCCATGTCATTAGAAAGACACAGAGTATAAAATGGATGATCATCACTGAAAAGGGGATCATAAACGGGCTGGTTAGCCCATTGCTGTAGGTGGTTAATGAAATGATAGTGAGCAATGAGGTCGATAGCAGCAGGGAGTAGAGTATCCGCTGTATATCGCGTGCAGCTGTGTGCCGGATAATTCCATTAAATGGTTTAAAAACAAGGAATCCAATCATGGAAATGGGGATTACAAAAAGCATTTGCCAGATGACGCGCTCCATATTCATTGCACCGGTATCGAAATTGAACCGAAGATAATAACTCACAAAAAAGGAAAAAAGAACAATAAAAAGGTCGAACATAAAGACGACCCATCGGGGCAGATAGCGGCTTGAGAGATATTGGTTAACCTTAAGGTACATTGTTAGCGTGATTTGAAAATTGACAATTAATCTGTCAATTCTTTAATAAGTAAATTCAATATTCTAAAATGCGATTATTAATGTTGACCTATTTATTCTACTAATTTCAATTGTCGTATGTGACAAGTTCTTCGATCTTTTTCGCCTGTTTTCTCAGCGCTTTGGATAGTAAGTTTTTAATCACATCCATTACACGGTCCAGATCTTCATCGCTGAGGTTGGAGCCGGATGGGAGGCATAGTCCGTTTTCGAACAGGTGATCGGATACTCCAGTGCCATAGTAGGGTTTATCGCAATGCACCGGTTGAAGATGCATGGGTTTCCATAATGGGCGACATTCGATATTTTCACCCTCCATCGCTATACGAATCTGATCGCGTGTGACTTCACCGCATTTTTCGGGATTAACCTGGATGCAGGTGAGCCAGTAATTTGAATGAAAATCGGCGTTTGGTTCTTTCTGAAAAGTGATTCCTTTGAAAATTGAAAGCTCGCGCTTGTAATAATTGAAGATTTCACGATGACGGTTGATATGATCATCAATTACCTCCAATTGTCCCCGGCCAATTCCTGCACATATATTCGACATTCGGTAGTTATAGCCAATCACTTCATGCTCATAATGAGGCGCACATTCGCGGGCTTGTGTTGCCAAAAATCGTGATCTCGAAATCAGCCACTCGTCGTTCGATACCAGTGCACCGCCACCCGAGGTGGTGATGATTTTGTTCCCGTTAAACGAGTAAAATCCCATTAACCCAAATGTGCCAACAGGTTTTCCCCTGAATTTACTTCCCATCGCTTCGGCTGCATCTTCGATTACCGGAATTTTGTACCTCGAAGCAATTGTCATGATCTGATCAATTTTAGCGGGCATTCCATACAAATGGACAAGAATAATTGCCTTCGGTTTTTTCCCTTTCGAAATGCGATCAAGTATTGCGATTTCAAGCTGTTCAGGGCACATGTTCCAGGTATTGGGTTCGCTGTCGATCAAAATTGGGATGGCTCCCTGATAGGCGATCGGATTGACCGAGGCTGCAAACGTAAATGAGGAGACAATCACCTCATCGCCTGCTTCAATACCAAGCATAATCAATGCAAGGTGCAGTGCCGCAGTTCCTGCGCTAAGCGCCGCAACATGGTCTATCTGATTGTATTTTGCCAACCCTTTTTCGAAGGCATCGACATTCGGTCCAAGGGGGGCAATCCAATTGGTGTCGAAAGCTTCTTTTACATATTTTTGTTCTGCTCCGCCCATGTGCGGAGATGCGAGCCATATTTTTTTATTCATCTGAAGAATAATTTGTTAATTCATAGGAATTAAGAAACGTTTAAAAAATATTCACTGTGTTTTGCAAGTTGTGACTGGTATTCACTTCCGGAAAAATATTAAATTATAAGATTTATTAGTTTTATTAATTGATCCAATAAACCTGATATATATCAATAAAATCATTGATGCATTTAATAAGCATAAACTCATGATTGTTACCCTCGATAATCATGTGAAGGTATTTCTGATCTTTCCTGATCCAAAATTTTACCTGACAACCTGATGTTAAGGCAGCAAATTAATCAGAATCAGATGTGTAAAAAAATGTACTGATACCTGATAATCAATCTTTTTCCATAATAATAAAGAACAAATGCAGTTTATTTTGCAAACGTAAAATAATCACACCAAATGTAAATATATTTTTCGTATTAAATAGAGATTGCTTTAGAATATTGGAATATTTACAAAAAAATAACCTTGAAGAAGAAGGATCAAGGTTTCGATCAGACGTGCGGAAAACCAATTGTGTAATAATTGAAGTGATAATAAAATTCTGATTGGTTTTGAAATCTGTTCAATCATCCGGATTCCAACTATTTAGGAAGGATGCGGCTGAAGCTAAGGGCAGGGGAGGATTTGAATACAGGTGACAAAATGGGGACACAGATGACGCGGATATAAAAATAAAAATTTGTCACCGCTTAGAAAACTGACGCTTCGGGGGTCTGCATGAAAGGTTAACAAAATCGTAGCACTATAAGATTCCGTGGGTTCGCAGTATATCAGCCAGATCGGCATGCTTCTTCGAATATTCACGAAGAGCCCTGATCAGGTTAGTGCTTTTAGCATCTGCATCAGTGGCTTTATCTAAAGCTGGCTGTAAGGCCGTTCTGCGATCCCAAATCATGTAGCCGAGCATAAAAATTATAAGCGTGATTAAGATACCAAAACCCCAGTAGAAAAGGGTTTTTATGTCATCAAGTTGTCTTTGCTGACTTTCAAACTTTAATTCCATATTGGCTTCTGTGCGGATTGCCCTGTCACGGTCAGCTAAGGTATAGGGTACCACAACCTGCTGTTCCTGTGCCAATGCCGGAAGAGTTAGCATGGTGAGGCAAAAAAGAAGTATCAATAGATGTGATTTCATATCTTACTGAATTTTGTACGAAAATACAAAAAAATCTCTTTCCAAATGTTTTGAGAAAGCCGATTTGTTTTTAATCCCTTTGTTTACAGGTGGAAGTCAAGGGCGTGGGCATTTGAATACAGATAATAAAATGAGAACGCAGATGACACGGATTTGACTGATTTACGCGGATATAAAAATGAAAATTCGTCAACGCTTCTGGAACCTACCGCTTCGAGGGTTTGCAACCGCTCGAAGGGGATTTAGAACGACTACCGCTTCAGTCCTTATAACCAACCGCTTCGGGGGTTTGAAACCACCCGAAGGGTTTTGTAGCGCGATGTAATCAATGGAAGGGTATGGGCGGATATTTCTGTGACCACCTTCTGCAATCATGCCACCGCCTTCGGGGTTGTGATTACGTTTCCGAATATGATTTGCTACAATCATGCCCCTACAATCATGCCACCGCCTTCGGGGTTTTGATCGTAATTCAAAATGTGTTATCTATAATAATATTACCCCGTTGGGTTTTTGAATGTGGATAAATTGCATTTACCAAATTGTTTGGGGAAAAAATCCCGAAGGGATGGTATGATTATAGAAAAACAGGATGCGAAACACCAGGGCAACCCTGAAGGGGTGGAATATCCAAAACAACAACAATGAAAGATTTTTTTGGAACACTGATGACGCGGATTGGACTGATTTAAAAAGGATAATCGCCCTGATAAACTGGGATTAAAATGATTATATATTTGTACAATACATCTTTAAGACAAAAACGACCTGGCCATCATATTCTGTTCATATCCTGATACCTGGTATTCTTCGGCAAGTTTTTTCCACGAAGATACAGATTCATTCACCTTGGTGAGAATCATTTGGGCCCTGGTTTTTTCCAATCTGAAATGTTTGATCACCGACATGGCCAGTTCTATATCGGGTGAGTTATCATTTTCGGATATATTGAGTCTCAAACCATCACCTTCCGGATTTGGATTTACATCGTATGCCGGAGAAAGAACCCAGCCTTTGGTTGTTAAAATGAAACCATGGTTACGCAGATGGTCATCTGTATTTTTTACGCAAATGGAGAAAACAATACGACGCCAGAGTTCTTCCAGGTCAATATTAGGCCTGGCACCATGGCGAAGGATGAAATCAACCATTCCAAAATAGCTCGCACCCGATGTATAATCATCGTCATCAATATGTTGCAAAAGTGTCATCGCTGAAGCGAAATGCAAACGTTGTCCATCTGCAGTACGGTCGAAACGCTTCGAAAGATAAGTGTGATGCTTTGAATTTAGCCGCAGCGCCTTACCCTCCGCCATCTTTAATCCGGCTGATTGTCCGATTCTGCAAACTGTTTTGCGGGGCGACCTTCACTGCGTGCTAAAAGGCTTTCGCGACGCAACATCAACTGACGTCCCCAACGATCGGGCATTGAATCAAGAAATAATCCGAAATTTTGCCTTTCTGACCCTGGAAATTGTCTCCCGGCAAACAGTCCTAAACCGGGATCTAATTGCATGGCCCAATTGGATTTTAACTAATCAGTTTCGTATTCAAATTGAAATATTTCTTTTCCACGCAACCTGACAGCATAAAGATGCCCCATCAGGCAAGGTCCATTTAATCCCTGCCAGTCGGCAAAAACCAAAATCTCTTTTTTCAAAGGTTCGTTAACGCTCATTTGTTTTTAACCTTTTTTTGGGGCACGCTCCTTTACCAGTAACCCGGCATCCTGTAGCTTATACCCCAACTCATCATCTTTTGCCACCTGCATGAGATCCTTTTCGAGTCCAAGTACCATTAGTACCTGTACAATGATTCCTATCGAAACGCCAGACTTCCCCTTTTCGATTGCATAGAGGGTTGAGCGTACAATACCAGCCCGCTCACTCACCTGGCTTGCTGTAAGTTTACGACGAAGACGAGCAAGGTGTATGTTTTCGCCCAGCAACCGGAGTATGCGTTCGTTTTTTGGAAGTAATATAGTTTTACGTGAATGCATAATGTGCACTATTTTGTACAAAAATAGCTATTTGGGGTGAAATAGCAAACATTATTTGAATTACAGCAAGACATGGTGAAAGTAGATTGAATATCGAAGCATTCCGTAATTTACGCCATAATACGGAACAAGACTCCCGGATTTACGCCGATCTTGATATTTTAATGTAAAATTTTGAAAAGGATCAAAAAGTTTAAAAAAATGAATCGCTACCTGTTTTGAATTGACTGTTGTATTAAGAATCCTTTGTTACCGCAAATAAGGTTTTCTTAAGATTCCAAAAACCTTATTTTTTAAAAAGAAACCGTAGTAGTAAAGTTGTAACAATCAACATATCAAACATCTTCATCTTATTATTCCCCGTAAACCTTCGCAGAGGAGTTGACTTAAAAGCAAACGCTTCCTTTTCCTTCGCGTTCCTTCGTGTGTACTTTGAGAATCCTTTGTGGTTAATTTTTATCGGTTTACCACGAAGGCGCGCAAAGAATTTACAAATCTGTTTTGAAATTTGAATTACCGCCTGTTTTGAATAGGTGTTTGTATTAAACGTCCTTTTTTACAAACTTTCTATTTCTTGTTCAGAAAGTCCGGTTGCTTTTGAAATAGCGGAATTTGAAACACCTAATTTCTTTAAATTTCTTGCAATAGCTGACTTTTCTTCCTCGACTTTTTTGTTTGAAAGAATTTTTTCTTGTTCAATTCCTTGTTCAATTCCTTGTTCAATCCCTTTTTCAAAAGCGTCTGCTTTAATGGTTTTTTCGGTGCTGATATAATCCCAGTATTTGTCATAGGTTTCGAGTTCTCCTTTGGTGAATCCGCTCTCAAGAATCAGATCCGAAGCTTCCTTAAGTTCGGGAACATCCAGAAAATCGG
>Ga0209724_1000553_pt1 | contig 35932 bp, 33 predicted proteins | sample grotaG_FD_184143 | JGI IMG/M metagenome (GOLD analysis project Ga0209724, IMG submission 184143) | Glacier valley bacterial and archeal communities from Borup Fiord, Nunavut, Canada, to study Microbial Dark Matter (Phase II) -... | ecosystem: Environmental > Aquatic > Freshwater > Ice > Glacier ... | reverse complement strand
AAATATCAAAATACGCTCTTTCCCGAAATTGAGGGGGCTTACTTTTAAACAACGGAAATAATATCTCTGATTATCAGAGAGTTTAAACACAAAAATTACTTAATCCCGGTTTTACCGGACAACAATGGTTCGGAATATAAATAACCAAAATAAAGATCCTTTGGTATCACGGCTTGTTTAAATATATTCTTCCATTCGCGCGATAAAATTGCAACAATCTCAATCGGTGCCAATTCCTCTTGAATTGAAAATTCGGTAGTTTCAGCAATACTTCTGCGATCGATAATTACGTATGGAATCATAAAAATCCATTGAAACATACCCTGCATTATAATGACATGCATTGATTCAATTCCATTGGTATAAATCCTTGTATACTTACTGTCAAAATATTTAAATCCCAGTAATTTAAAAACTTCCTCGTAATCAATATTTACGAAGAATTCATTGGGTATTAAATCGACTTTTGGAACACTAAGCTTTATTTCAGATGCCATATTTCATTAAATTTCGACTAAATATGTATTCATATCTTTAAATATCAATAAGGTGTAATCCTGCTCAAAAGCTCGCTGCATATTTCTTTTTGCCAGCTTATCATATCGGAGGGATTGAGAGGAAGTTTTAATTTGATGAGTGAACACGGGTAACTTTTGTCTTCACCTTTTTCATGCCGGAATGATCCATGACTGGAAGCGTATGAATCATCCGGATATACCAACGCAGTATAGCTTGATTCAAAGTATTTGGTGTACACATACATTTGTTTCAAATCATCATCTGATGGCCGGTTGCCATTAAGCATTTTCCATTTTGTATCAAGAATATACGTTTTTTCACCCTGAAGAATAACGATATCTGGTTCCATTCCGACCTTAGTCTTGAGCTCAGATTCCCAAAACGTTTTTTTTATCTTTCCTCTGATAAGATATTCGTCGGGCGCATATTTTTTAAGACTGCATAGCACAAAACGTTCCCATAGGCTATTCATATCAAACATGAGTGCCAGGATATGATTCCGACCTCTGCTAATATCAGGATGGTAATTCAATAATAGGAGCATGGAGATATTAATCGCCTCCCTGTAACATTCAGTTTTTCTGTTGAATTGTAGACGGGTGAATGTATCCTCGCAAACTTTAATATCATCTAATTCCGGAAAGTTTAGAAGTAATGAGCCAATCCTGCTCTGCAAGGCAACTGAGGAATTAATATTTTGGACCAGTTGGAGGGCTTTAAATATGATCTGGTTGAAAGAATTTTGACGATCATAAGTTTGATGATTCACGTAGAATTGCTCCTGATGGATCATATTTTTCTGAATATGCTTGGTAAAGATTAATTTGCCTTTCAAGGCAAGACTGTTCTCTTCTTGTCTGCGGTACTGTTTGATCAACCCTTTGTGAACCAGTTGTTCTAATTCAGCGACGAAGATCTCCAGATAGAGGTCAAGTATTGAGTTTGATTTTAATTTTAAATCGGAGCTACTCGAAGTCTGCACATTTAGCGTTTTAACTGCTCTTAGCATTCCGATAAGCAATTTTCTCCAATGACCAATGCTATTAGATTGATCTGTTTTGGGTAATACTTCAATGACAAGTGAACCAACCTGAATAATACCCACATGCTGGTTGAATTTCACCCCGTTGTGAATAAGACTGAAATACAGGGTTCCTTTTTCTCCAAAGTACCGCTGAAGAGCTAAAAGGTGTCTCTCTTCAAAGTCCACCGAAGTACCAACCTTCTAACTTTGATGTTCATAAACTGTAATAATATGTCGGCCATTAGTGATCATGGTAATGGATTTACCATTTCCATAATCGCATTTTCAAATTCACCTTCAGCCCATGATTGTTTTAGCCTGTATACAGTTTTCTCGTTTAGTTCATCCTGCGCATCATGTGTAAACTTAGCAAAGATGGTTTTATTCGGAATCTCATACTTTTCAAAAAATGCCTCTCCCAAAACAAGCCCAATTTTGGCAAAATCACCATAAAAATACTCCTGGAGCAAGGGTATAATGTTTTGCTGGAAAACCCGCTTTAAATCAGCAATATCATCCACACTCAGGAAATAGCTATGTCCGAGGAGATGGTCCTTATCCAACAGCTTTTCAACCCTTGTATTGAGCGTTTTCATGATCATCTCCAGAGAAATTCCTTCGATGATTTCGTTTTCAAGTTCCGGAAGATCGTATTTGGGAGGCATTTCAATAAATGTAAAACGTCTTCTGACTTACAGGAAAGAAATCAATTGTTTTCAGAATTGAAATCTGCCCATCGTGAATTAATAGCCACAATTGAAAAATGGCAACAGACTTATTTGTTGATTGCTCTTCAAAAAGGAGTCGTAACTTTCAATACATTTTGGAAACAAAATCAATTTATTAATCCCGGCGATAAAGTTTTTGCTATAGTTTCACATAATCCCGGACAATTGATTGGCAAGATAAAAGTGTCTACATCTGGTTCAGGCAAAATTAAGGTAGGGCAGTTGGTTAATATTAAGGTTGCTAAGTATCCGTATTTGGAATTTGGTGTTTTGCAAGGTAAAACCAAAAATATTTCGTTGATAGCCAATAATGATTTTTATACCGTTGAAGTTGATTTTCCGAAAGGTATGCATTCAACTATAAACAAAGAACTGGAATTTACAGGTGAACTCAATGGAACGGCAGAAATAATAACTGAAAACAACAGTTTGATTGAGCGAATTTTTACTCCAATGAAATATTTGGCAAAGAAATTTTTTCAAGAAAGTGAAATTTAAACTTTCACAGATTAATTTTTCTGGTTTAACCTGCAAGGATGCCAATTATTTTCGCTTTGTTCAGCCTATATTGATCGTTTCATCAAGCTATTGAAATGAAATAATAATTGAGCAGGTTGGGTCAAAAAGTACTGTCGTATAAGTGTTAATAAAAAAACACCCAATCTTACATTGTTGGGTGTAAAATTGGGTGCTAATCTTGTAAATAATTGGTAATAAGCCTTTATTGCGGAGAGAAAGGGATTCGAACCCCCGAAAGCCTTTTGGACTTTACACACTTTCCAGGCGTGCTCCTTCGACCACTCGGACATCTCTCCCTGGTCAATCAACCAACATGGTCAGCTGGTTATTTTTATTGTGGCACAAAAGTAGGAGATTTTTTTATTTTATGGCCAATAATTCCCAAAACATAACGAGAAATCAAATATTAGCGATTTGCAGGATGAATGGGAACTGCATCTTTCTTCACAAAATGCACCTTGCCACGACTATCTATTAGATGAACAGCGACATCTACGAATTCATCTTTTCCCCAACGGGGGGCGTTAATAGCTTCAAGTTCCATAATTCCTTTGGCAAAATAGGTATTTGTTGTTGTAAATTTTCCTTCAAAAGCAGCACGTGAGAGATTTGAAGAGCGCAAGTAATAAGAGTCAGCTTCGAAATTAGTGGGCAAGGTGGTGTGATCAGTGGTTGTTAACCATATTTTCACCTTCATCCCACCAGACGACATTGTATCAATCAATGAAATCTGAGCATTTATTTCGATCTCTTTCTCCCCTAATCGTATGATTTCCGGTGCTTCACAAGGACATATCGTTTTTGAAACAGTGCACCCGGCAAGGATTAAAATGGATAAAAAACCTAATAATTTAATTGAGTAGTACATTTTCTATAGCAGATTTACTTACGACACTACTAAAGTATATAATTGATCCAAGGAAGCAAATTTATCCGATCATTTTGAGGTTGCATAGATTTAACATAGGCCAGGTAATCGTACGGATACGGGCAGCTATTTTGCGATATCGCACAATCTAATTCGACTGTACAGTATTGCTAATCGTTGCATCTTAGTACTATGCAGCTATTGGCACACGCCTTGTATGAGTAGGAAACGAAATCATATTTCAAAATTATTTAATACTAATCACCATGAAACAATTATCGTTACTTTTTCTTCTAATCGCTTTTGGTGTATTCAACACAAATGCCACCGATCTTACAGGTAATGCAATCAATTTAAAAGGAAATTCAAATACCATCCTGGGTTCTTACGAAATCAAAGAACTTCCCCCTGTCAGTGTCAATGGTGAGTTGTTGCGTACGTTTGAACTTACTTATGAAAAAGCACAAAAAACGGTTTTAATTAATTTGGATGAGCGGACTAATTGCAAGGATTACATTGTTCGTTCGAAAAATCTCGAAGTCCGTTATTCCTGTAAAAAAGCTTTTTTTGGTGTTCAACTTCTTTCGGGTAAGCAAATGAAATACAAACCGGAAATTAATGCGCTCTTTTTATCGCAGGATGAATTTGAAAAACAGCGGAAAATTTCGGAAGGAATATTGCCAATTGCTTCAGCATTAGGTTTGATTGCAAGTTATTATCCTGGCCTGTTAAAAAGTCCGGACCTTCTCAATTAATTTTGAATTGCGTTTTATCAATTATATCCTCAGCTTGCAGCAACAGACTGCACATTTTCTTCAATTCCTGCCGGACCGCTATCCGGCAGGTTTCTGTTATATATTAATCGCATCGACCAATTACGCAACCCTAATTCAATTAAATTCGTCGATATTTTAAGCATGAGTAAATTACTTTGAATGTAAATCACTATTTTTAGCATCACTATTTACAAATAGTTAAAACCAAATTATGATCCTATGAGAACATCAATCCGATTACTTCTGGTGGTACTCTTTATTGGGGTACTTTTTTCGTGTAAAAAAGCCAATTACACAAAAGAACTTTTAACCGATAAAAACGGTTATTCCTACGAACAGGTGTCAAATGATCCATTGAAAACAAGAATTTATACCTTGAAAAATGGACTAACTGTTTATCTTTCTGTCAATAAAGATGAGCCCAGGGCTATGGGACTTATTGCGGTGAAAGCCGGTTCAGTAAATGATCCAACACAAACGACTGGGTTGGCTCATTATCTTGAACATATGATGTTTAAAGGAACAGATAATTTTGGTACGACTAACTGGCCGGCTGAAAAGATATTATTAGACCGTATTTCAGATCTTTTCGAAAAATATAAAGCTGAAGTTGAGCCTACGAAGAAAAAGGGCATCTACAAAGAAATTGACAGGGTATCGCAGGCGGCATCTAAATTCGCCATTCCAAATGAGTATGATAAAATGTCGTCATCAATTGGGGCAAAAAACACGAATGCTTTTACCAGTTATGATGTAACTGCTTACATGAATGATATTCCTGTCAATGAGCTTAAAAAATGGATCGAAATGGAGAGTGAACGTTTTCGTAATCCTATTCTCCGGCTTTTTCACACTGAACTGGAAACTGTTTACGAAGAGTTCAATATGTATCAGGATATGGACAACGAGCGGTTGAACAATGCTTTGATGCAAGGTCTGTTTCCGACCAATCCGCTTGGACGCAGTGTTATCGGATTGCCTGAACATTTGAAAAATCCTTCGATGGTGAACATCATGAAGTTTTACAGAACATGGTATGTACCGAACAATATGGCATTTATCTTGAGTGGTGATATTGATTGTGATGAAACTATAAAGTTAATCGACGATACATTCGGAAAATTTGAGTCAAAAGAGTTGCCAAAGAATGAATTTCCAAAGGAGGCTGCTATTACTTCACCGGTTGTGAAAGAGGTGGTTGGGCCAGAAGCTGAGCAAATTCAATTGGCTTTCCGTTTTAATGGGTATAAATCCGACGATCGTAAATATGTGACCATGATCGATTATATTCTAACGAATTCGGTTGCCGGATTGATCGACCTCGATCTTAATCAACAGCAGAAAGTCCTTAAGGCAGGCAGCACAAGTAATTTCGAAACGGATTATGGTTATCATCTCTTTTTCGGTAAACCACGTCAGGGACAGAAGTTGGAAGAGGTACGTGATTTGTTACTTGCAGAAATTGAGAAGGTGAAAAAAGGGGAATTCGATGATTGGATGATTCAAGCATTAGTCAACAATCTGAAATTGGAAACGATGCGCCGGGATGAGAGTAATGAAAGAGCTTTCACTTTCCTTGGTTCTTTCATAAAAACATCAGATTGGGCTTCGGAACTCGCTTTTAATGATGAGCTTGCTAAGATAACTAAATCTCAACTGGTTGAATTCGCCAAAGCCAATTACAAAGATAACTATGTAGTGGTTTTTAAAAGAACCGGTCTTGCAAAAGATCTTGTAAAGGTTGATAAACCAACAATAACCCCAATCGCGATTAATCGTGCCGATCAATCGGCTTTTCTAAAAACATTTGTCAATGAAAATGCAACTCCGCTCGAACCGGCTTTTGTAAATTATGCTGAGGCAATCAAAGAGGAGAAACTAAACGAAAACGTAAATTTCGATTATATCGCCAATACAACCAACGCTCTTTTCTCACTTGATTATGTCACTGAAATTGGCAGTAACCATGACCCAAAGTTGGCACTTGCGGTTAAATATCTGCCCTATCTTGGAACTGATAAGTTTACTGCGGAACAATTCAAAAAGGAACTTTATAAACTGGGCATTTCGTTGAACGTTTATACTGGCACCGATCGGTCGTATGTGCTTATAAGCGGTTTGGATCAGAACAGCGAAGGAGGAATAAAACTACTCGAGCAGCTTCTTGCAGAAGCCAAGCCCGACAAAGAGGCCTATAAGAAATTGGTTGAAGGGATTCTAAAAGAACGTGATGATCAGAAAAAAAATCAGTATGTGATTGGTTCTGCGCTCCGTGATTTCGGGAAATATGGGAAAGAATCACCATTCACGAACATCATTTCTGAGGAGGCGTTGAAAGCAGTGGACCCGTCTGAACTTACAGATTTGATTCACAAGTTTTGCAAATATCCGCATCGCGTTTTTTATTATGGCCCTACGGAACAAACGAAGGCATTGGCACTTGTGAAAACTAATCATACCCTGGCAACTGATTTCTTGCCGATTCCGGCTGAAAAGACTTTTATTGAACAGGTCACCGATCAGAATAAGGTATTCTTTGTCGATTACGACAAATCGCAGGTTCAAATTGTGATTATGTCTCGCGATCTTCCGTTTGACCCAAAAACACTGGTGAATTCGCGCATATTTAATGAATATTACGGAAATTCGATGAGCTCAGTTGTTTTTCAGGAGATTCGTGAGGCAAGAGCTTTGGCTTACTCGGCCTGGGCCAACTATTTACGTCCAGGCAAAAAAGATGCTTCATTCTATATTTATGGTTCAGTTGGTACACAGGCCAATAAAATGATGGATGCAATCGGTGCGATGAATGGATTGTTTACAAAAATGATTGTGGATGACAAGTCGTTTAATATTGCGAAAGAGAGCGTGATAAAAAGTATCCAGACCGAGCGGATCATTAAAAGTGATATTTTCTGGGACTGGTTACAAAATAAACGGTTAGGTATTGATTATGATATCCGAAAGGATTATTACAATAATGCCAGAACTGCAAGTATTGATAGTGTTCAACAATTTTTTGATCAGCATTTTAAGGATAAAAAGTATACTTATATGATTGTCGGAAATAAGAAGGATGTCGATCTTTTGAAGTTGAAAACTGTTGGTCCGGTAAATGAACTGGCGTTAAAAGATATTTTCAATTATTAGACAAACCCTATCTGGTAAGATGCTTTAATTCGAACAAAAAAGTTCCTTATTAGGAGCTTTTTTGTTTTTATGCAACTCACCTGTCAAGCCAATTCTTGAACTCCTGAACCCGTTCACGGGCAACAATAATATCCGGATCGTCAGTACCTTCAATTTTGAGGCGAAGCCGGCTGTTGCTCCATGCCAGAATATTGGTGCATGCATTAATCGAGACAATATACTTGCGGTTTATCCTGAAGCAGGTCTCAGGGTCGAGCATGGGTTCCAGCTGATCAAGCGCGTAATCGATGCAGTAAGTCCGCTTGTCTGCTGTTAGAATAAAACTTGCCTTTTGACTATAAAAAACCATGATTTCTTCCACGGGAATGCTTTTGATTTTATCGCCTACCTTCACCATAAACCTTGATTTGTAGGATTTTGCTGAAGCCTGGTTTGTAACCGATAGTATCTTTTCGAGCACCAAGCCCGGTGAAAAGTGTTTGGCCTTTTCGATGGCCTGGGTAAGCCGTTCTTCTTCAATGGGTTTTAGCAAATAATCGATACCATTGGTTTTAAAGGCTTCGATCGCATAATGATCATAGGCTGTGGTAAATATGATCGGACAACGAACAGATACCTGGTTGTAAATTTCAAAACTTAGTCCGTCTGCCAGCTGAATATCTGAAAAAATCAGGTCGGGTTCCGGATTACTATGCAGGTATTTCACCCCATCCCTAATTGATTCGAGTTTGGCAACCACCATCATGTGAGGGGCAACCTTTGCCAGCAACCTTTCCAGAAGGCTGGCCGCACGATTTTCATCTTCAAGAATAATTACCTTCATTTTTCCTGCGATTTAAGGATAGGAACACGAACCAGAAAATTTGTTTCCGATGGGATGATCTCAATGGACCGGTTGGAAAAGAAAGCAAATTGCTGAATGATGTTTTTTAATCCTGTTTTCTTCGAATCTTCACCTACATTTTTTAGTTGCAAATTATTCTCAACTTCAAGGTAATCTTTGTTTTTGCGGATTTCAATCCGCAAAGGGAAAGCTTCCGAGATTTCGTTATGCTTCACTGCATTTTCAATCAGTAGTTGTAATGTCATCGGAACAATAAAATCGTTGGAATTTGCCTGCACATTGTTTTCAATGACTAGTTTGTCTTCAAATCTGGTTTTTAACAAGAATGTAAAGGAACGGATAAATTCAAGTTCATCTTTAAGCGGAACCAACTCTTTGTCGCGACTGTCAAGCACATACCGGAATAAATCACTCATCTGCTGAATAAACTTAACGGCCATTGCCTGATCGTCGTAAACCAGATCGCTCAATACATTCAAGCTGTTGAACAGAAAATGGGGATTGATCTGATTCCGGAGCGATTCGTATTTATAAGCCATCATTTCAACTTTAAGCTTTTCGGCCTGTACAAACGATCTTTTCCATGCATGAAAGAACCCAATAGAAGTATATATCAGTGAAATAATGAATGAAATCAGAAGCGTGTAAGGGACAGACTTTATGATAGATGCCCAGGCCTTCGAAGGTGAAATATTATTCCAAATATAGTAGTTGAAAAACTGAACTATGATAAAGGCACTTATTGAATACCCCAGAAAAACGAATATTTGGATGATTGTCTTTTTTACCGGAGTTTCTATCCACGATATCCGTCTGTCAATATAGGCATGTATTAATTGTAAGCCAGTCCACTGGGTAAAACTGATGCTGAATGCCCAGCAAAAACCGATTAGCAGACTGTGCCAATCCTTTAGATTTCCCGTCATAAAAACGAGCAACAAAAATATACTCAATGCTGCATTGGCAAGTATGTATTTAAATATTGCAGCGGGCTTGTACCAGGTTGCGGGAATAAGCATTTTGATGATTGAATTTTCAGGTTGTTTATTTTGTAAAGTTAAAGATAAATCCGGTTCCGAAAAAAACCTTCCTTCGGAACCGAAATTTAATATTTGGATTTTGTCTTCATGGTTTTTTACATTGCCTTTTCCCCTTTAACCTTTTCCCTTTCTCCTTGTTAATAACATCCTTTTACGATTCCCTCTACCTGATCTTTTCCCCAGGCCGGATGAATGGGCGATTTTGGTTTGAAATTATCCCAGTTGGCAAGTAACTCTTTTGCTTGAGGACAAAACGATTTAGGATCCAGTCCCATATAGGGTGCTGCACCTATATCTCCCTGTAATTTAATAAGTTTAGCACGTGGATTGGACGCATCCAAAGCCAATGCTTTGCCTACAGCCTGGCCCGACAGTGCGCTGTATTCCTGACCACGTTCCATTGTGTTAACTACCAAACGCCCTGTTAAATAGAAAGCCTGCAACGCAAACACATCTGCTTCTGCAGGAGCCATTTCAATCAGTTTAGTAAGTGATTTTTCGGCAACATCGAGGTAACTGTCTTTCTTGGCAGCATCGGACGGCTCGATGAAACTCATAATGATATAACAATACGACTGGTAGTAAAGCGGCAACCATTCTGTTTTTTCGACATTGGCTATCATTTCGAATTTGTTGCCCAAAGCCTGAAAGTCGGCTACATTTTTACAAGTTGAAAACTGGCCAAGTGTTTCGCCCATGGTTTGAATAAACTCTGATTTCTGTGCCATTGAGACGAAACTAACAAACAATACTGCAAGTGATAAGATAATTTTTTTCATGATAAAATGTTTAATGTTTATTTCTAAAATTACTACTTGATAAATATATTTACAACTCACTTCTTATATTTTTTAACGACTAATTCTACTCAATCTTATCCAACTGATTGGCATCGCCTTTTCGGGTCAACGTAATAAAACAGGCAACAACGTAAAACCGGTTCGAACTGGGTTCAATAGCCGTACTGGGATAGTTTCCACCTGCATCAGTGGTATTTGCATATCTGCGGCCAAATTCATTTTTAAAGCCTGCAACATTGGTCACAGCCCCGTAAATGATGATGTTTTTCCGGTAGAGGAAACTCAAGCTTAGATCGAGACTTCGATAGGGTAACATCACCTCTCCATTAAAAACGGGTGAATTTGGGTCGTTGTAAACACGTGGTGACGAATATTTGAAATTGACGCCTGCCAGCGATCGCAAACCGCTCAGCCAATGTTTATATACCACTGAAAGATTGTGTTTGCTTGCGAATGTTGGTGCCGCTTCTTCAGGGAAATCGCGGTAATCGCGTTTGGTGTCAAGGTAGGAATACGAAATCCAGTAGTCGCCGTTTTTGATTGTTTTGTTGTCTCTCCAGAACAGGTCCAGCCCTTTGGCATAACCACTTCCAAGGTTTGTATAGCTTGTTGGCAAATAAAATGCACCTCCATTCGTCTTTACCAAATCCTTATAATCTTTGTAATATAGCTCAACCCTAAGTGTTCGGTTATTGATCGACGACTGGTAACTAAACGTGTAATGATCTGCACGTTCCGGATTCAGTTTATTGGTATAAAGCAGGTAATCGTCGACGGGATTTTGATAAAACCAACCGTATGCAAGCGAAAATTGGCTATTGTCTGTCACTTTGTAAGCTGTAGAAAGACGCGGAGAGAGTTTAACACTTTTCAGATAATCAGAATATTCTACGCGCGCTCCAATACGGGTTACAAATTTTGACGACGCGTACAACTGCGCCTCAGTGAATCCTGCAAGTATTTGATTCGTGAAGCTATTGTCATGCATTTCGGATGGCATCATGACGTTCTGTGAAAATGTTTTGGCAAAGAATTCACCTCCAAATTTAAAGCTGAATTTTTCGGTGAAGGGATAAGTAAAGGCATTCTTGAGGTGCGTGCCAACTATTTTTTTCCCAATTGTCGTTTGGTCGAAACGGATATCATCGCGGTTATTCGTAAACGAAGCTACAGAATTCATCGACCATTTCTCACCCAGATGGCCATTCCACGAAGTATTCATATAATAATTTTCATTGGCGAGATGATATTCAAAAGGACTCCCGCCAGGTTCGAGGTTCTCCTGGTTAATTGTAAATGCATTCTTATTGTAACTGGAATAGAACTTGAACATGCCTGTTTTGCCCGTTTTTTGCCTGATGCTTAAGGCACCCGTTACCGATTTAGGAGCATGAATCCAGTTGTAATTCTGAGTTGCTAAACTCATATAGGGTGATAGATTGTTGTATGTCATTGATCCTGTCGCTGCCCCATTTTTCCATAATTTAGTTCCGGCTAATTCGACTCCTATCGACATAACCGACAAATCGAGCTGATCTTCAGCAGGCATATCGTTCGTGTTAAGCAATAATACCGACGAAAGGGCCTGTCCATATTCTGCGGAATAACCACCCGTACTAAAAATCGTCCCTTTAAACATAAACGGATTGAACCTGCCACGCGTGGAAAGATTGGGCGCTGATGAATTATATGGGACATAAACGAGCGAGCCATCGATATAGGTTTGTGATTCTTCGCTGTCACCACCTTTTACAAACAACCGGCCCGATTCGCCGTTGGTGGTAGTGCCGGGAAGCGATTGCAAAGCGCCGAATACATCACCCTTGGCGCCTGCGGTGGTCACCATATCGAGCGGTGTAATCGTGACGGCCTGCTTCTTGTCGCTTGCTTCGAATGTTCCTGCCGTAATGGTAACTGCATTCAACTGGTTAAAAGCCTCTTTCAATTGAATATTCAACCGGATCGTATCGCCTTTCAAATCCATTTTTTGCGTGAAAGGTTCGTAGCCCATAAAGACAACACGCAAATCAAACGGACCAGTTTTTTTTGTTTTTAATAAAAATTGACCGCTTTCGTTTCCCGAGGTTCCATCATAAGTGCCTTTCAAATAGATATTTGCACCGGGTAATGATTCCCCTTGTTCCTGTGTTACTTTCCCGATAATAATGGTTTGTGAAAAAGTATTTAAGGAGAGGATGCTAAAGAAAATATAGAAGATTGATCGTTTCATTTTTCTGACGTATCATATTTAACGACACAAAGGTGAAACAAAGCCGTTATGACTCAAAAAAACAGTTGCTGAACTGTGGAATTTATACGATGAAATGTAGAAAAGGATCGTGTTTTCAATAGCAGGGAATTTTATTTTTCAGAAATGAGATTTTAAAGAAAATTAAACCTTCGTTTTTTCTCATCAGATAAATATATTTGTATTTTTAGAAAAAAATAATCTTAATAAAATTAGCCATGAGTAGAATTGCTGAAAGAATGATTGACGATGAAGTTAGTGATCCTATGGAATATATGGATCAACCTGTTAGAAAATCGAATAGGAAATCAATCGTAATGGATAATTACGATGATGAAGATGACGTGGATGATGATGAGATTGATGAAGATGATGAGGATGACGAAGAATTCGAGGAGGAAGATGATGATGAGTAATCGCTAAGATTTCATCATAATTAGCTGTTTGATGACCGGTTGAATGTTCAATTTCTGAAAAGTCAACCGGTCATTTATATGAGAAAAAGAATATAATCCGACTTTTGAAGAAAATCAAAGAGGATTTGTATTTAACGTTGTAAAAGTTGTCTCAGTGCTGTAAGCAATGCCTGCAGAGGTATAGGCGAAAGCCCAGATCTTATAAGTGATGCCAGGCTTTAATCCGTTGATGGAATTTGTAAACGATCCTGTTCCGATATTATCGTTGGTTGTACTGTCTTTTAGATTGGGAATAGGATCTGTCGAACACCAATGCACACCCTTCAATACTACTTTGGAACCTCCATCGGAAATTACTTCTGCGCTGTAGGTGGCTGTCTTATCTGTGATATTGGTCACTTCTGGAAGCGTGACTGTTGCAAGTACTTTATTGGCATCTTTAGTGCAATTCAACAGTATCCCGGAGAGGAATACCGCAGAAATGATGGATTTAAACTTCATAGATTCGATTTTAGATTAAGTTGATGCAAACTTACTAAACAGAATCATCATTACCTAAATAAAAATCAAATAGTATTGGTTTCATTTGTTCTGCTTCGGAGGTATAAATGAAATTTTAAACAGGCAATTCTTCCAGTAATTTCAATAAAATGGAAATGTCGGTAACATTATATTTTGCAAACGAAGGACTTAAACCGACGCGGATTGTATATGCAGTATCGGGTAATGCGTTGAAAAGAAATTCATCGGTCTTATCATCGCCGGCAGCAAATACAAAGCTAAATTTTTGATCCATCATTAAGGTGCTGGCGGCTTGTCCTTTATCGTATTTGCCACTTTTGACCTCTAAAACTTTATGTCCTTCAAGAATTTCCAAGTCTGTTTTATAACGAATGATTTCAGCAAGACCGTCTCTTAGTTCATGTAGGCGCAATTGTGCAAATTCGGAATCGGCATTGCGGTAATGCCAGGCAATACTCCCTGTTTTTTCTTCAATAAAAGTACCATGACAGCGGCTAACATATTCATTCATGATGGGTATTACAACTTCTTTCCACTGCTCATCGGTATTCATGGTCGATTCCCATTCGCCACCACCTTTTTTAATATAATAACCATGCTCGGCAACCAAACAGACATTTATTTCTTCAAATTGCTTTTCAAGAAATTGTTTATCCCTGCCACTGATGATCACCACCTGGTTTTTTGGATCGTCGGATAACTTACGTACGATCTCTAATGTGTTTTTTTCAACGATTGCCAGTTCGGGATACTTTGCAAAAGGAACCAATGTACCATCATAATCGAGGAAAAGAATCCTTCGGCTGGCTTTTTGGTAATCTGAAACAATTTGTGATGATATCTTCTGATTCACAAACCTTACACTCCTCAATTTTTGTTCCTTTTTTGTCTCGTAGGTCTGATTGAAGAAATCGAAAGCCCAGGTGAAAACATTGTAATTCGAAATCCTGTTTTTCATCCTTTCGAGACGTGTATGTTTTTCCTCTGTTTCCATCTCAAGGGCATTGAAAATTGCCTCCGCCATCTCGATATTATCAACAGGATTGATAATAATTGCTTCGTTTAATTCAGCTGCAGCACCAGCCATTTCACTCAAAATTAATACGCCTTCATTTTCAACCTGGCAAGCAATATATTCTTTCGCTACGAGGTTCATTCCATCGCGCAAAGGTGTAATAAGTCCGACTTCACTTACATTGTAAAGGGCAATCAGCTCTTTAAATGAAAGCGATTTATACTGATAAATAATAGGTCTCCAGACAATTGAGCTATATTTGCCGTTAATCCTACCAACGGTCGATTCAAGCTCTTTTTTCATTTCCTTATATTTTCCAATACTGTCGCGCGAAGGAACAACAACCATATTGAAAACTACTTTCGATTGCCATTCAGGATACATCTCAAGGAAAGTCTCATATCCTTTCAGTTTTAATAAGAGACCTTTTGAATAATCGAGCCTGTCAACTGAGAAAATAAGCTTTTGTTCCGAAAGATGACCCTTTAACTTTTTCTTTTCTGCTCTTGTAGATTTTTTCAGACAAGCATCATGAAACTTATCATAGTCAATTCCAATTGGAAATGCGTCGGCTTTTACAAGTTTATTCGGTGTATAGATGATATTTTGCGGACATTCATATCCCGTAGTGCGTTTTACCGATTTGATAAAGTTTTGAGTATAGTCGTGGGTATGAAAACCAACGAGATCGGCTCCGAGCAACCCTTTAATAATGGATTCACGCCAATGTCGCGGCAATAATCTGAATATTTCGAACGATGGAAAAGGGATATGGAGGAAGAATCCAATGGTCGCATCTGGTATTCTTTGCCTGATCATTTCGGGCAGCAGCATTAACTGGTAATCGTGAATCCAAATAAAGTCTCCGGGTTTGATCGTCTTTATCAATTCTTCACAAAATCTCAGATTTGCTTCTTCATAAGCCTTAAAATAATCGGTTTTAAAAACGGCATAGCTGGGGAAATAATGAAATAGTGGCCAAATAAGGTTATTACAAAACCCTCCGTAATATAATTCATTGACTTCCTTTGGGATTGCAACTGGCAGGATCTCGAAATTTTCATTCTCTAAACTATCGGATGTTACATCGTCGGGCAATTCATCGGCAATACCTGCCCATACAATTTTACTGTTCTTTAAATCAGCATTACTTTTTTTGAAGTTCTCGGACAAAGCAAGAATAGCAGAAACAAGACCTCCTGAATTTTGAATTGCTTTGTAACCTTTCTTTGCTTTGCTTAATTTAAAAGGCAAACGATAGGCTGCAATAACCAATCTTTTAAATTGTGTTTCATTAACCATACTTATAATGTTTTGTACCTTGCTTTTGCTAAATTTAGAGACAAAAGTAATGTAGGTGATTCACAAATATAGCCAAAAATTTGGTAGATTTAACCCAAATTAGAAATTAGGCTTATGGATAAACCTTTCAGTATTGAAACAATAAATTTGATTGTGGCGACAATTTCGTTTTTGGGATTGCTTGTTATTGTATATTTTATTTACAAATATCTGTTTCTGTTTTTCACGAAAAAAATATTTCATACGCCGGGCAGGCATAATGATTTTATCATCGACTTATTCAAAATTCCTGTTTTATGGTTTCTTTACTGGGTGTTGCTAAAGATATTCACGCACATCTTTTTAAGTGAATTGACTATTTTCCCTTATATATTACATTTCAACGAACTCTTTCTCATTTTTTCACTGACCTGGATAGTGATTAAATTTGTGCAAGTCGGTTCGTGGTATTTACAAAGTAAACTCGATGTCACCGCATCCGATAATCTTAATGCAAGGAAGCGGCTCACGCGTATTAATGTATTTGTGGGTATTGCCAATTCGATCATCATAACCATCGCTATTGCGATCGCATTGTTAACTTTTGATCAGGCAAGAACCTTAGGATTAAGTCTGCTGACCTCGGCCGGAGTTATTGGGATTATTGTGGGTTTCGCTGCTCAGAAAAGTATAGGTATGATCCTCGCCGGAATACAACTTGCGATCACACAGCCCATCAGATTAGATGATGTGGTAATTGTTGAGGGCGAATGGGGCAGGATTGAGGAGATTACACTAACCTATGTTGTTGTTAAAATCTGGGATGAAAGGCGCATGATATTGCCTGTAACCTGGTTCCTTGAGAAACCTTTTCAAAACTGGACACGATCGAATGCCGATATTACAGGTACGATTTTTTTATATGTTGATTATAACCTTCCTGTCGAGCGTATTCGTAAAATACTTCCTGAGATGCTCACTGGAAATAGGGATTGGGACGGACGCACTGCCAATGTGCAGGTAACCAATTCAACCGAAAGGTTTAAAGAGGTGCGTGTTCTTTTAAGCAGCACCGATGCATCTAAAAATTGGGATCTAAGAACCAATATCAGGGAGAAACTCATCGATTTTATCAATGAGAATTACCCCGATTCGTTTGCTAAAATAAGATTTCAGGCAAATAGTGGTGATATGATTGCTACGACCAGCGAAAATCAATAATTAAGGCTTAATAAACTTTGAAATAAACTTCGGTTTCGAGAAAAGGGCTGCAGTATTAATTAAAGCCAGATGCGAATAGGCTTGCGGGAAATTTCCCAAAAGTCGTTTTGTTGCAAAATCAATATCTTCGCTAAAGAGCCCAACATGATTACCGCATTTTAACAGATCATCAAAAATGACTTTCGCCTCTTCTTCCATTCCAATCTTAAACATTGCCTGGATCAACCAAAATGTACAGATGGTAAATGAAGAACTGGGCATGCCAAAATCATCTTCGTTTAAATAACGATACATCAATCCTTCGTGATGAAGTCCGTTTTTTACGGCTATCACTGTCTTTTTATATTTCAGATCATCCGCATCAAGAAAACCATATTCTTCCATCAGTAATAAAGAAGCATCGACATGCAAATTATCATAGGTTTGGGTAAATGTTTGCAGATCACTGTTCCATCCATTCTCGAAAATGTCTTCTTTAATTGTATCAGCAATACCTCGCCATGCTTCGCACTGGTGATTCCGATCGAGTAAGCTGGCAATCTTTGCTGCCCTGTCCATTGCAACCCAGCTCATCACTTTCGAGAAAACAAAGTGCTTCTCTACTCCACGAATTTCCCAGATCCCTTTATCTGGACTTTGCCAATGAGTAGATACTGTTTCGGTAATATTTCGCACAATCTCCCATATATCTTCAATTTCATCCAATGTGCCGGGGAAAAACACATAATACTGATAAACAACATTCAGCAAATAGCCAAATACGTCATTCTGCCGCTGAAAATAGGCGGCATTACCTATTCTTACAGGTTTCGATCCTTCGTAACCTGCCAAATGAGCAAGGTTGGCTTCGGTTAGTTCCCTTTCACCCCTGATACCATACATGATCTGGAATGAATCATCTTTCGATTTTAGAATTCCTTTTATATAGAATAAGAATCGTTGTGCAGTCCTGTAATGCCCCATCTTCAGAAGGGTCTCAATTGACATTGAAGCATCGCGCAACCAGCAAAACCTGTAATCCCAGTTACGCACTTCACCAATCGTCTCAGGAAGACTCGTCGTAAGTGCTGCCAAAACGGCACCAGTTGACTGGAAGGACATTATTTTCAATACGAGCAAGCTCCTGACTATTTCTTCGGTATATAATTCATATTTCTTTGAACGATTTGTCCAGTTGAGCCAGTAAACTTTGGTGCGTTGATACTCAAGATAAACCCTGTTAATATCGATTGGAATTAATTTTTGATTGTACGACATCAACAGAAACTGGTGCGAAGTGAGCGTAATGCTTTTGTGTCCCAGGATATCATCAAGGTTTAAGCTGGAATACAGATAGATGCAATTCGTGGGCCGCTCCGTTGAATAGGTCCGTATGTGATCTTCTACCGTAAGATGAAAGACTTCGTCGATGGCATAGTTAAGTTTCGGACTGTAATTGACTTTAAAGACCGGTGCACCTGAAATAAGCCGGATGTAGCGATAAATCTCAGCTGAAGCATAATTTTCACCGTCGTTTGTTTTGTACCTAGGCATAAAATCAATCACCTCAAAAGAGCCTTCGGTTGAATTGAAATTGGTGCTTAGCACATTTGTTCGGTAAAGATATTTCTGATTGATTGTGTAACCGTCATCAACATCAATACTAAATGTACCACCTTGTTCTTTATCGAGAAGTTTGGCAAAAACGGATGGTGAATCGAAATCGGGGAGGCAACACCAGTCAATACTTCCTTTCTCAGATACAAGGGCCGCACTCCTGCAATTGCCAATTACGCCATAATTCAAATTGTTCATATTCAACTGCCTGGTAATGATTGATAAATTATTCTAAACTATTGCTTATTCTTCCAGCCCGATTATTGCTGAAGTGGTATGCGATTCATTCGGAGCCAATTGGATTACATCATCGAACGCATTGACGGCAACACAAACAAAATAAAGGTAAGCATCATCAGGCATATCATTGATTGTCGCGCAGGTTTCTTTTCCTGGATTCCAAACAGTCGTAATCTTACTCCCGGCTTTTTGGATCCGGATTTTTCTTTTAAATAGGGTGTCTTCAATCGTGCAAGTAGCGTCAGTGCTGTGATAATGGCGTGTTTCAGCCTTCAGGATTTCTATTTTGTGCGACTTCTGTACAAATTCGCCTGGTTCGAGCTGGCTGTGATAACTTGCACCAAGTAAACCGGTGATCGTTGTATTTTCGATGGAAGAAAGGTTGTAATATGAATGCAATGCACAGGTATATTCCAGCGATTCATCCGATTGATTGGTCACCTTCAGGCTTACGGCAAGCGTTTGTCCGATAATAACCGTGAGTTCAGCGCAAAAATCGTGGGGCCAGTAAGCTTTTGTTTCTTTTGATGAACAAAGTTGCAATCTTACGAGCGTTTCGCCGCAAGGCTTGGAGGCTGTTTCAACAAGATTCCAGTACATCAGTCGGCCAAATCCGTGCTGCGGTTTTGCCGAATCGCTTTTATGTGGTCCAAACCATGGGAAACATACAGGAATACCTCCGCGGATAGGTTGCCCTACCTGAAAACTGCTTTTCGGGCTCATCCATAAAATTTCTTCCGAATTGCGTGGTCTGAAACTCATAATGTGAGCGCCATACAAGCTAATTCTGGCGTCAGCATATTTGTTTGTGATGCTTAAATAAACCAGATCATTCTCCATCTTGGCAAATTTAACTTTGCCTTCCATCCCAAATGTATCATTCAGTTTTTCAATATCAACCATGGTATCTCAACTTAATTATTTTGAACACTATTTTTTAAGAACATGAAAATTTTCAGGTCTCTTTCCAGACTAAAGATTCAGGAATCTGCCGATATTTAGCGCAAGTTAGCAATCATTTTAATTTTCATGCCGATTAAACAGCAAATAGCCAAAACTGGCTTGTACATATAGCCTTGGATCGCTGTTGCTAAAATAATTCAATAACAGACTTGCCGGCCCGAAAGGGGTGTGGATCACGATACCACCGCTTCCGATATACTGATTGGAGGTGAATAATTGATTGCTGTAATAAGGTTTGTTATTATTTGTGCTTAATAATTCCTCAAATGGCTGGAAATAGTATCCTTCCAATCGGATATGGGCTGATGGAGAAATAGGAATGATTGCTTTTATCCCTCCTGCAATATAGTTATTGGCCCTCAGATAGGGTAAGTACCTGATTGTGCTGTTGACAGTGGGTTCAAAGTTTTTGGCCGAGATTAAAGAAGAGGTATAGTTGTTAAAAAGCTTTTTGGTTGAGAAATAAGAATCGGTTTCGACACCAAGTGTCAGCCATTTCGAGGTTTTAAAATACCTTTCGTAGCTTGCTTGCAATTGAATATACTGATGATCCCTGCGGTAAGGCAGATTATTCGGGATCGTAGATCCAGGTTTTTCTTTCTCTGTCCCAAACATATAGGTCGCTTCGAACTTAAACATTTTACCTTCGGTGGGATATTGCTTTTTATTAAAGGCTTTTTCCTCAAAACGGGCATGCAAATTTCCGGCTGTAAATGTAGTTTGATCCGGCTCGTCATTTTTGGTATACTTTGTGGTTTGATAATACTCATTCGATTGATTCACAAAGTTTATTCCCGCTTCCCATTTCGAAGTTGTTTTTGCCGGGAAACTAACATCGAACTGAATATTGTCGTCATTTCGTATCACATAATGAGGGCGCTTATCTTCGAAGAAAAGTTCGGTAGATCCGGAGAAGTAGTTAAACCTGTTTTTAATGAAATAGAGGTCCAGCGAAAAAGGTTGTTTAGAAGTAAAATTAAAACGCGACCCTACCATGAATGAACTGTAGAATTTACCAACATGGATGTTGGTCTGAATGGTGATGGGAAGATTATTGAACAGCCGATAATCGAGACCGATATAGCCCTGATTAACATCCGAAAGTGAAAAGTAACCACCTACACCCACCTCTAATGGTTTTTGTTGTTCAGCCTTCAATTGCAGATCGAAAAAGCCAGTATTCTTATTATAGTCGGTGGTAGGCAACAGCGATTTGATTTTATCGTCTGCTAAAATTTTAAAATACTCGCGCCGGAGTTCTTCTAAATCAAATGTTTTTGACTTATGACGGATCGATTGTATTATATAGTAACGTTGGGATCCATCCACACCTGAAACCTGAATGTTATTGAATACCATTGTGGGACTTTTACTCCTGAATTCCTCGCGTCGTCGGGTAAGCAAATCAAAATCAGCTCTTCTGCTTATTCGTGATTTAATATCTTCAATTTGTGACAAAGTCGTTTTGTAACCTACATTTTCAATTTCGTCGAATCTTTCAAAGTCGAGAAAAGCGAAATTATCAACCGGCGATTTAATCGTAACTCCCAGGCTATCGGGTATTAAATAGTTCGTTTTACGAACCATCATATTCCATATCTGAAGTTTCAGATCATCTTTTTTTGGCCTTTTATCTTTGAAATCGATGGCACTTCCGATCATTAAATCAGGTTTGAAATCCTGAAACATCACATCATATGGAAAGTTGTTTACCAATCCTCCATCAAAAAGCAAAACACTGTCAATTTCGATTGGCTTGAAGAAGAAAGGAACAGTCATTGACGCCCTGACGGCCAGTCCAAGATCTCCTTTACTAAAAACCACAGGCTTATTGAGATAGATATCAGTTGCAACGCATCTGAACGGGACAAAAAGTTGGTTGAAGTCATTTTCAGCAACAGCATTCGCGGGACTGAATAGTTCCATAAAAGTAAAATCAATTTGTCCGGGCGGGATAATATTGGTGGGAAGCGCCAGCTTCATTTTATCCTCATTTCTGGCAAAGTCAAGATCGATGAATGAAGGATTTTCGTCGAGTTTCTTGAAATAATAGACATACCTTGGAGGTATGATTCCTCTAAACCAAAGGTTGAAATCTTCTGATTTGAAAAGGATTTCCATTTCATCGGGCGAATAGCCGGCAGCATAAAGGCCACCAATGATGGCACCCATGGAAGTTCCTGTAATATAATCAATCGGAATGTTGTTCTCTTCGAGTGCTCTGATTACACCAATATGAGCGAGTCCTTTTGCGCCTCCTCCGCTAAGCACTAAACCCACTTTTTGCCCAAAACCCGGAAACGGTAACATATAAAGGCATAATATAAAACAGAATATGACCTTTTTCATGGTTTAGATTTCTATTGTTTAGCGTTAGTGATCTTCGATTTTGCGTTTTAACGATTTGAATCCTTCACCCAGGATTTCGCTGGCATCCATAACTGTAATAAATGCCAAAGGATCAACTTTATTGATATGCTCTTCAAGGATGGCAACCTCTCTTCGACTCACAACGGTAAATATAATGTTTTTCTCTGTGTTGTTATACATTCCGACCCCTTTTAAATAGGTGCCTCCGCGCTCAAGATCATTAATAATTTTATCACGAATATCTTCATGTTTGTCGGATATGATAATCAATGCCTTATTATAATTGGCACCTTCCAGAATCAGGTCGACTGCACGACCTGTGATATAGATTACAATCATACTGTAGAGCGGAATTTGCCAGTCTTTGAAAGCCGCCAGTGCGACCAATACGATGGCAGAATCGACCCATATCAGCATTTGACCGATCGGGATTCTCGTATACCTGGTGATGACCATTGCGATAATATCACTGCCTCCTGAGGTGGCTTTCGCCTTGAAAATTAAACCAAGTCCGATGCCGGTTAAAACGCCTCCGAAAATGCAGGAAAGTAAAACATCGTTTACCAGTGGAGCATCACCAACTTCACGCATCCATGTAATGCCATCCATAAATATCGATGACGAAACAAACCCATAAATGGTCTTTGTTCCAAATCGCGGTCCAAGAAGTTTTATGCCAAAATAGGTTAGTGGAATGTTTACTAACAAGTTAAATATGCCTATTGGAAATCCGTCTGGCCAAAGTGCCATCCCTTTTGACATATGGTAGACAATAATACCAAGTCCATAGATGCCTCCTGGTACTATTTTATGCGGAGTTATAAAAAATACATACCCCACAGCCATAATAAAGGATCCAATTGTAATCATTCCGTAGTCGACAAACCATCGTTTGGTGAATAGTTTTTCCGTTGTGAGAAATGCCATAAACAGAGGATAATTTTTTATAAAATTACAAAAAAAAGGGTTCCTTTTTGGGGAACCCTTTTTTTAACACATTGTTCTTAGAATCTTTTTTCCTTGATACGGGCTTTTTTACCGGTCAATTCGCGAAGATAGTACAAACGTGCACGACGTACACGACCCATACGGTTAACTTCGATACCATCGATAAAGGGTGAGAAGAAAGGGAAAATCCTTTCAACACCGATATTACCCGACATTTTGCGAACGGTAAATGTTTTTGTTGTACCAGCGCCTTTGATTTGAATCACAGTACCTTTATAGTTCTGAACTCTCTCTTTGACACCTTCAATGATCTTGTAACGGACAGTTACTGTGTCGCCTGCGTGAAATGTAGGTATTTCTTTCGGCTCACCTAAAAACGCGTTTTCTGCAATTTTAATCAGATCCATCATGATTGATTTTTACAATATTATTAACGAACGCAATATTCACAGTGTCTATTCGTTTGCTGTCAGAGATTGCGTACGGAACTGGCCGCAAAAGTAGATAAATATTTGATTAATTTAAACAGCCTGTAACTATAATTTGAGTTTTTTCCTGATTGCTTCTGGTATGGCTGCTTTGTTTACAACAATTGCCGTGGTTTTGTAACGTAAATAAGGTTTAGAGGCATAAAAATACCCTTTTAAATCGTTGTATTTCCCCCATGAATTTTTCACTTTATAATAGACTGTCCCGTTTTGGTCTTTGGAAAGTCCGATCAGGTGCATTGCATGATCATCGGTGGTTTCCTGACTGTCAAATGCCATTTGTCTTACTTCCTGCGTTATAACTCTTTCTTTACCTGGCTTATCAAATTTGTAGAGTGATGATTCCTTCGCCTTTTCAGAAAGGCTGTCCCATTTAGATATCTCAGCATCATTCATCTCCGTTGTGATTTTTTCGGGGATTACCGCAATTCCTTTCTGCGTTGTTGCAAATCCTTTTTCGCTCACATCGGCTGCCCAAAGAACGGAATAACCATTTTCAATAGATGCATCAACGATTTCCTGAAGTTCGTCAATCGGAACATTGTAAAACTCGCTCCACAACCAATTGTCGGGCACTTCAAGTATAAATTGCTGATAAAAAGGGTGATGTGTGAATGATGTGATTTGAACATATTCGTCCCCGTTAATTCCGCAGAAATCGGAGGCGAAGGATTTTGGCGTATAGTCTTTGCCTTTGTATTCAAAATTTTGTGGTACAGCGCCCAGGTAGGCGTCGATTGTGTTATTGACGGCTTCGTCCCAAACCGGTGACATTTTCTTGTTTTTGTTTTCAACAACCGCTTCAACCATGTTCCGAAGAACATTGTCCATTTCGCCATGGACATGCTTTTCTTCATCGTATTTTATTCCCGGAAAAACTTTTTCAGGAACTAATCCGTAATTTTTGGCAACATAGAGATCATCATAAAGCACACCACCTGCACCAAAGTTGGTGTTTCCCTGCATCCTTACATATTTAAGGGCTTTGTCGCGATAACACCTGCTTACGAGAAACATTTCCGATAAATCAACTTCAGGTTTACCCATTCGAAGCATTTCTGATTCGAAAAAAGAGATTCCTGCAAACGACCAACAAGTACCTGACCGGAACTGATTTTTTACTGATGTGTGAGGTATTTCTTTAATTGATTGAAATTTATAGCCTTCATCATCTTTATTTCCGGCATAAGAGAAGCCAGCAACGAGCAATAGTGTTAGTGCAAGGATAAGTCCCTTTTTAATTGTCAGCATATTAAATTTAAGAGGTTAATTTTAACTCCGAAAAGTAAAAAAAACGAATTGAATTTCAGTGTTAAATTGTCATTTAAAATGAATCTAAATATTATTCGGTCTATTGAATCGTTTTATTACCGGATTGATAGAGATTTTCAACTGGATGGTCGGTCCCTTTGTAAATAATTCGACCTGGTATAATTGCTGATTTTACCCCAACAGATCCAATTGTTCCAAGCGAAATATAGTTGAGTGCAGCGTTAAGGCAGGCATCTGTTGGATTCCCCCAGTCCTGAGTTACATTGTCTTTAACCGCAAAATCGACTGGAATACCGTCGAAGTAATCGCTGTATCCCTGTGAGTTCACATTCCGGAAGCAGATGGGCGCAACTGCTATATTCAGCTTTGTATCTCCTTCAATATTCATTCCAACCGGTTTTCCATGGCTGGTTGAGCCAATGAGTTTCATATTCATATATGGTTTCAGTCCTGATATCACCAACTCGCTCGCTGAGGCCGTTGAAGAGGTGGTAATCACGACAAGTTTATCAAGTTGAATGCTGTTGCTTTTCAGCCCAATTATACTTTGATACCCCATCCTGACATGTTTGTTATTGTATGTTAGTGTGTTATAAACCTTGTCCTTGTTTGGCTTTCCTGCAAGCATGGCAATAAGCGAGTCGGCGCAGTCGAGTGTACCGCCGCCATTGTATCGAAGATCGAGGATCAAATCGGTGACACCTTTACTCGAAAAGTCATCGAAAACAGCATTGAGTTCCTTTACCGAACTACCCAGAAAATCACTAAAGACAAAATATCCAATTTTTTTAGCGCCTTTTGTAAAGATATTTGAATACTGTACCGAATTGATAATGATAGCTCCCTGTGTCATTTGTAGCGTTGTTTCTGAACCATCATTTTTAATAAATACAAATGAGTTACTTGCATTGTTAAGCGCTGTGTTGACTTCGGCATCGCTCATTGCGGCCACCGTTTTTCCATTCATTGCCTTGATTTGCCATCCGCGCTTAACGCCTGCCTTTCCCATTGCACTATTGTCGTAAACGAATAAAATCCGAAGAAGGTCAAGGTCATCAAATCCCAATCCTGCACCCCAACCTGTTGTTTCACCATTCTCAAGTAAACTGACCATATCAGTATAGGTCATAGTGAAACTCCACCTGTCTTTAATATATCTCACTTTGTTGATATAATCATCCGGAGTTTTTATGGTTGTCAAATCCACAGCCGGCATCGATTCGTACCATAGATACAAATCGTTGAATTTATCAGCCGTAAACTGCACAGAAGGATCAATTGATAGAACGGGATCCGGAGATTTATCTTTCTTACAGCTAAATACAGTGAAAACTAACAGGAATAGTGAGCAATATATTATTCGTTTCATGTGGTAACTAATTTGATGATTTGTAGAGGCCTGACAGGTTTATAAAACGAGTCAGGTCTAAAATGTAATTTGCTACAATTTCCGTGCAAAATTAAAAGAAGGATGAACACCTTTCAGGATTCTTTCTGTGGGTAATGAATCCGCACATGATAAATATTGAGAAGTTTTTCAAGAAAAATCTCTTTCAATGATGTGATATCCTTAAAAGTCAGCGGTGCATAGTCGAGTTGTTTGGCTTCTATTTTTTCCTGAAAGATGGTATCGATTAGATTTTTTAAGCTTTCACTGTCTTTTTTGTCAAGACTTCGCGAAGCGGCTTCGATACTGTCGGCAAGCATTACAACGGCAGTTTCACGCGTTTCTGGTAGCGGCCCGGGATAAGTAAACAGGCTTTCATCGGTTTTATCGTGGTTCTTATTGTTCGATTCAATAAAGAAATAACTGGTTTTAGTGGTCCCATGATGTGTTTTAATAAAATCGATGATTTGATCAGGAATCTTATGCTTTTGAGCAAGCTCAACACCCCGGCTCACATGTTCCATAATTATTTTCGCACTCTCTTCAAACGAGAGACTGTCGTGCGGATTATAACCCAAAACCTGATTTTCCGTGAAATATTGTGGATCAGTGAGTTTTCCGATGTCGTGGTAGAGCGCGCCAGCCCTTACAAGCAGCGGATTTCCTCCGATTTTCAGGATTGCTCCCTCTGCAAGATTGGCAACCTGAAGCGAATGCTGGAAAGTTCCGGGTGCCTCTTCTGCAAGTTTGCGTAGTAGTTTCTGATTCGAATAGGATAATTCAATCAATGTAACATCCGAGACAAATCCAAAAGACTTTTCAATCAGGAAAACAACGAGATAGGTGATCAGCGTGAGGGCAGCATTGATCAGGAACCATTTTATTATCGTCCAGTCAATACTCGCAAAGCTGGCTTCCTGGATCAGTGAAATCCCGATATAGGTAAAAGCATAGACAAAGAATATAATTAAGGAGGTAAGGATCAATTGATCGCGCCGCTGGAGATTATTCTGACTGATTACAGCAATGCTCCCCGCAGGAATCGAAAGAAGCACAAATTCGTAGCCATTAGGAACCATGAAACCGACGATAAGGGCCGTAATTGTATTTACGAAAATTGCAAGGCGGGCATCGAGAAATGTGCGGATGATCAATGCCAGTGCGGTGAAAGGGACAATGTAAACTGAGATACTATTTGTAAGTACGATGATCCGGCAGAAAAAGATCATCAAAACCATCATTAAAAGCGTAAAGGTGACATCGCGTTTTGACCGGAGTAATTTTCTTCTGATATTATAGATGAAAAGGAAAAGTGTCAGCAATAACATGCTGATAAATATCATTTTACCAACTATGATCAGGTAATATTTCGAAAAATCGCCACGGCTTTTCTCATAAGTTGTTTTAAGTGATTCAATAATGAGATAGGTTTTGGGAGAGATCACATCTCCTTGAGAAACAATTCTTTCTCCTTCCTGTACCACGCCATATGTCGTAGAGAGATTATCCAGAATTTTTTGTTCCTCTCCATTGGTTTTATCCGGATCATACGATAGGTTAACAGCCAGATAGTCTTCAGCATGAAGTTTTTCGATGATTTTATTGAAGTCTGGATCGCTTTTCCGGAGCTGTTCAAGTTTGGCGTTGGCTTCGGAATAAGCTGTCTTCAAAGAATATAGTTGCCCTGTTGGAACTTTTTCTGCCAGATTCTTCTTCACAATCAGCAGCTCACTTTTACCGTTAAGTGGCGGATAATTGCTTGGGGCTTGTTCAATAATACCGGAATTATAAATTTTTTCAAAGATGGTGAGAACTTTACTTTTTACAACTCTGGAGTAAAGAATCTCAGTATTCTCTTTGAGTGTGATTTCATCAATTTTGGATGATAGATTGGTAATTTGCTGTTTGTCAACTGAATCAAGATATGAAAAATAGGGTGTTAACGATTTGAGCAGCGAATCACGCTCTTCATTGATCGTTGCATCCGATTTCATGATGGCAAAGTTGTAGGGGGCAATCAGAGCGGAGTGCATCCATGGCCGCCCTTTTTGAAATTCATAAGGAAACCTTCCTTCCTGAGGCAGAGCAAAATAGAGGATTACTGCCGTAATTATAAATAGTGAAGTTAAATAAATCGTGTGCCAGCTTGCTGATTCAAACCACTTTTTCTTTTCCAGATTCATAATTTTCTCTTATCTCAGGTTTAATGCTGAATCAATTAATTCGTATATTTGGAATTAATCAAAAGTAGTAATTTTTTAATGAGATACGGAATCTCCAACCTCAGTATTGTTCCTGTGCGGTCAGAACCGCGCGAAAAGAGCGAAATGTGCACTCAAATACTTTTTGGTGAGCACTATACGATAATTGAAGAGAATGCCAAATGGTGTCAGGTAAAGCTTGCATTCGACGGTTACGAAGGGTGGATTGACCGTAAGATGGTCAATGAGATTGACGAACAGGATTTTTTGGAATTGGAAGAGATCCCGCGGATTGTGACGACCGATGTGTTTAATATCATTCAGCCCGCCGGCGACTACAGTAATTTTTTGATCGTTGCAGGTAGTTCACTGCCCCATTTCGATCAGGGTGCTCATACTTTTAAGATCGGTAAAGTCGCATACAATATTCAGGGAAACAGTATCGCTTCCCCTCCGAATGAGGTGCGGGTCGTAATTATTGAGAATGCGCTTAAATATTTCAATGCGCCCTATTTGTGGGGCGGACGTTCACCTTTCGGAATCGATTGTTCCGGGTTTTCGCAGATATTGTATAAAATGGCAGGTTTGACAATTCCACGTGATGCCGTTCAGCAGGCCATGTTGGGGGAGAACCTTACATTTGTTGAGGAAGCTTTACCGGGTGATCTTGCTTTTTTCGACAACGAGGACGGGGCTATCATTCATGTTGGTATTATTTGGGAAAAGAATAAAATTATTCATTCATCCGGGAAAGTCCGGATCGATAATTTAGATCATTTTGGAATATTCAATATTGATACAGGGCGATATACCCATCAGATGAGGCTGATGCGACGTCTCATTAACGACTGATAAGTGTTTGAGGGTAGTTGAAGCTCCTGTTTTTAAATAGATAATTCTAATCACTAACTATCTATAAATATGGGACATCTTGAAATAATTGGTTACCTTTTCGCAATTGTTATTGTGGTCTATATCGTTGTTCGAAATTCCACCAAGCAAAAGGAATAGTTATTAGATGATTAACAGACATGGAACCTGATTTCAACTGAGTAAAATACGCTCCGCTTATCTTTGAATTGCTCAAAATATTGATTATCTTGTTGAAAATGCTTGAAAAACTATGAATACACAAGAACTAAAATATTGTTACAAATATCCTCGTTTGGCAATGACAGTTGATGCCATTATTGTGGCTGAGAATTTCAGTCAGACAATGATTTTGTTAATTCAACGCAAGCATGGTCCATACGAAGGAGTGTGGGCACTTCCCGGAGGATTTGTTGAGATGGAAGAAACTTTAAAGTTTGCCTGTCAGCGTGAACTTTTTGAAGAGACTGGGATAAAAGATGTTGATCTAAATCAGTTTTTCACCTTCGATGCGGTCGATCGCGATCCGCGTCATCGCACAATTTCAACTGTTTTTTACGGAAGAGTTCAGGAAACCCTTGATGTTAAAGGTGGTGACGATGCCGCCAAAGCCGACTGGTTTCCAATTATTTCATTACCTCCGATGGCTTTCGATCATGCCGAAATCGTCCATAAATTTATTAAAGAGAAGTTATAATCAGTTTGTTGCGTTTTTCAGTTATCGGATGCAGGAATGCAGATGACGAATGGTTTCAGGTCCTTCGCTAAAAAGCAGATCCAGAATACTTAGGTTAGGTACAAATCCCCATTTCTCATTAAAAACCTGTGTATAGGGAATTGGCAAAAAATGAGGATCGGCTTCTTGCTTTTGCTGTTTTGGATGAATGGTGTACCTAAAGTCATCAATCCTTTCCGGAGCTTCCCCCTGCGGGTAATAGTCCAGGGTTGTTTTTATAGTTACATCGACATTAACTGCCTTTAGAATTGCATTTTGTATTTCAAGGTTAAAATCGAATAAATACTTCCATTTTTTATTGTGAAAGAAAGGTGCCAGGTCATCGGCATAATATTCGAAGAAAGGCGAACTATTGTAAGCTGACGATATCCCGCGCCAGTGCATAAGTTGCCAGGGTTGATCGTACGAAAGCTTAAGATCCTTGATTGGACCTTTCGCCCGGGGCCCATCGGCAACAGGGATTGACAATTGTAAGGGACCGTTGGCTGCAAGGATAACCGTGCGATTCCGATACGACTGTTTCAGGTAACTTTCACAGTATTCGATGTAAATCTGCCGATAGCTAACCAGCTTTGTGAAATATTGTATCGGTGCCAGATAGGCGGTACTTAGCAGAACTTCTGTATTTTGATTCTCCATTAATCGTCGAAAAATTTATGTCCCGGTTCGCCTTCGATGGTCATTCCGTCGTCTGAGATCAAATCTCCCGCTTCCTTTCTCTGACCGCCATCTTCCGTATCATCCTCAAGTTTTTTTATTTTATTAAGGAGTCGTCGGATCTTACTTCTTAACCTTTGTTTATCGATGAAGGCAAAAACTGCGGTTATAATAACTCCAATCAGGATCGAAATTACCAAAATCAATGCCAGCGGCACGTCTTCAAATTTCAGCCATAAGAACTTAACCTGAACTTTAACTGAATTTTGCAATGTGAAAATGGTCATTGCCACACCAAGTATAATTCCTGTCAGTAATCCTCGTTGCATCACAATTTGTTTTTAATTGATTGGTTTCTCTTCGGATACTATCTTGTTCGGATTTAATCTTAACCTTCCGTTTTCTGCAGTGTTGATCTCAACCTTTTCATCGTCAGGGGCATTATAATCGGTTCTGAAGAAGACATTGTACGCAGCGCCCAATGGCACAATCACTTTAGCTGATTCGAGTGGTGGCATTATAATTTCGCGGATGTCGCAATAGACCGAATCTTTCCAAAGCCAATCGGTTACCATATTGATGTAAAGGGTATCTTTTGATACGTTAATCAGCTTCATCTTCCGGAACGATTGTGGTGATGGCGCGGGATAAATACTTACGCCTGTAAATGCTTCACCGACTGCCGAAGCAAACAATACGCCAACTTCCGCAAAATTAAGTCCTGTGCGGTACTTGCGCATTTCCTTTTGTCTTTCAATACTTTCCTGATCGGTGATGTATGCCGATGTGATGCACGATGAAAGTAGTGTAAGTGAGGCAATTAATGCTATTGATCTGTTGGTAATCTTCATGACGGATTAGATTTCAAAACGGATTGATAAAATAAAAGCCGACATAAACTATGCCGACTTTTATTTCAAAGGGGATTCGTTTTACTTAACACCCATAAAAAAGCGGTTCCACCGGATTTTTGAGAGGAAGCTTTTGTTTTTGTCGAGTGAAAGCCATACAAATGATGCTTTTCCGACAACATGATCTTCGGGTACAAATCCCCAGTATCTCGAGTCTGCTGAGTTGTAACGGTTGTCACCCATCATCCAGTAATAGTCCATTTTAAATGTATAGGTTGAAGCTGGAGCACCATTAATATAGATGGCGCCATCTTTAACCTGAAGATCGTTCTCTTCGTAGACATCGATGATTCTTTTATAAATCGGAAGATTTTCGACTGAAAGATTGATTGTTACCCCTTTTTTTGGAATCCAGATCGGACCGAAGTTGTCAAGATTCCAGGTAAACCTGGGATCGCTTGGGAAGATAGCTGGATCGCTGTTGTCTGAAGGCCAGGTAACTCTTTCTTTCGATTGAATGAATTTTAAACCATCCATCTTTCTTGCCTGTTCTGCGGTAAGTGACATGATGTATCTTGAATCGGAACCTTCAACTTCCGACTGTGTAATATCAAGTTTTTCCAATGTTGAAGCATTGATCGCTGTGCCATTCGTATTGATGAGGTATTTGTATTGAATTCCTGGGATCTCCTTTTGAGCCTTACCATTTATATATACCTGACCTTTCACAATCTTCAATGAATCGCCTGCAATAGCGACGCAGCGTTTGATGTAGTTCTCGCGCTTATCGACAGGACGGTAGATGATATCACCAAAAACTCTTTTGTCACCCCAAATTTTATCACGACCATATGAACGTACCAGTTCGTAATAACTTCTTTCCTGCATATTGATGGCAACGGTATCACCTTCAGGGAAATTGAAAACGACCACATCATCATTTTTAACTTCTCCGAATCCTGCGATCCTGCGGTAAGGATTGTGGATGATTGTTGAGAACGATTTCATCGTTGTCGACATCGGCATTGTGTGATGGACAAACGGAAACGAGATGGGTGTATTGGGCATCTTTGGTCCGTAAGCTGTTTTGCTGACAAACAGGTAATCACCTACCATCATCGATTTCTCCATAGAAGAGGTGGGGATTGTATAAGCTTCAATAAAGAACATCCGGATAAAAGTGGCAGCAATAACGGCGAAGATAATGGCATCAACCCACTCTATGACCTTTGTTTGTTTACCATCCGGCGGGTTTTTCTTCTTCCAGAAGGACCAATGGACTTTATCTGTGACGTATATATCATAAATTACTACGAGTCCGATCAACCACCAGTAATTGTTTAACCAAATTACCCAAAGCAGGTAAATACCACCAACAAGGCCAAACTTAAACCATTTGCTGTCCAATAACTTATTCATTCTTATCGTATTTATTTTATTAAAATTTCATTAGGTCTGTCATCGATAAAATTCCTTTGCGTCCCTGGCAGAATTCAGCTGCCAAAACTGCTCCGAAAGCTAATCCTTTTCTGCTGTAAGCGCTGTGTGTAATTTCGATGAAATCAACATCGGAGTTATACTTAACTGTATGGATTCCAGGAACGACTCCTTCGCGAATGGGATTGATATGTAATTCGTTGTCTGATTTAGGATTGTCGATGGTCCAGTTGGTTTTTGTTTTGTTGATGGATATAATGTCATTTGCCAAAGTGATAGCTGTTCCGCTCGGTGCATCCAACTTCTGCGTGTGATGAACTTCTGTCATCGAAACATCGTATTGGGGGAAATCTTTCATGATCCGGGCAAGGTACTTATTCATCTCGAAGAAGATATTTGCACCAAGACTGAAATTAGAAGCGTAGAAAAAACAGCCATTCTTTTCCGCACATTTTTGATCAACTTCGGCTTTCCGATCGAGCCAGCCAGTGGTGCCACTTACAACAGGTACGCCGGCTTCGAAACAATGCAGGTAGTTATTTACGGCTGTTGCGGGTGAAGTAAATTCGATGGCGACATCTGCTTTGGAGAGGTTTTCAGTTGTAAGTTCCTCTGGATTATTGACATCAATTTTTAGAACGACGGAGTGTCCACGTGATAAAGCAATTTGTTCGATCTCTTTTCCCATTTTTCCGTAACCAATCAACGCAATCTTCATATTTCTTTTTTGGGTATATGTATCTGTTTTTTCAAAAGAATTACAAAGATAAGATTAATGATTGAAATCAGCCGATTAATTGTTGACGACAAACTGATGTATCCGGCAAGCGTTACCAATGCTTTTCGGATTTTTATCTGCGGCTATTCTTAGCATTAAAATGTGGTTGCCCTCCGGAAGTTCATCGTCGAGCAGGATGAGCCACGGCAGATGCAACTGATTGCTCCATTGCGTAAACTGATCGACCACTTTAAAGTCCGCACCGTCGATGCTATATTCAATCATTCCGGCATCAGGACCGGACGTAACAAACATTCCGATCGCTTTTCCTGTAAATCGTACTATTAATGATGCTCCGGGATTTATGGCTTCCAATATCGGGACATTGACAAATCCCGGACGCGTTGAAGCACTATCAATCGGTTTCCAATCCTTTACCAGTTTCCAATCTTTCGTTAACCGCGCGTTGGTAAGTGGTTCAAAATGACCGTTGATATACGAACATGAATCCAGCGGTTGATGGGGAAGTAATTTAGGTGCAGGTGCAATGGCTGTGGTATCTTTCCATGAAGTTTCGAAGAAATGCTGAATGGTTTTCAAATAAAGCGCTTGTCCGAAAGGTGAAGGATGCAGATTCTTGAAATCATCACGCCAGGTGAACTCGCCGTTGAGGATCCGGTCATTAACTTCCCTGGCAAGGTTGATGGAGGAGATGTTGTAATATTCAGCAACCTTTTCGTGCTGCACAATAACCTCAGGTATTTTGCCATTGTTGTAATCAGACATCTTATCCTGATCGGCAAAGTGAAGCATCACGATATCTATATTCGGATTTGATTTTATTGCCTGGTAAATAATCCCTTCCATCCCCCTGAGCATTCTTTCGGGCTTAAAACCATTCGTAGCATCGTTCACTGCTGCCTCCTCGAAGAGCAAATCGATAGTTCCTTTCGATAAAACATCGCGCGTAAAGCGCATTGCGCCTGGCGTTGATCCGGTTGAGGGGATTCCGGCATTGATAAATTCGAATTCGGTTGAGGGGAATCGTTGCTTCAGGTAATCGCAAACCAGATCCCTCCAGCCTGTCATGTAAGTGATCGATCCTCCCAAAAATGCAACCCGCCCTTTTTTCTCTTTTTCGAATTTGATCCGGCAATTATCTATATTCCCACGGAAATTGATGGCCATTTTTGATTCATAGGACTGAGGTTTGTCCAGTAATTCTGGCGCCGAGTTCGTTAATATAAAACGGACAATAGGAGCGGGGTCTTTAAGGCTGTGCGGATGATGGCCAATTCCTTCTTTCATGATTATTTTGAGTTCACAACCTGCCTCTTTATAGGTTTTTTCGAGCACGTAAGTGTTCTCATCAACCGGAACGACATCATCGGCGGCACCGCAAACATGCAATACCGGCACTTTCGCCTCTGCTAATTTACGTGCATTGTAGATGGGCATCCCTTGAAAGTCTTTAACCGTCTCTTCCGTAAGATTATAAAGTTCAAGATGTTGTTTCCAGTCGGGTAAAGAACCGATTCCAATACCTTTGCCGCCCGGCCAGCTCTTCAAATCACAAACAGGAGCATCTGCATAGATACAGGCGACCTTCTCCACATTTTCGGAACCCCAATTATAAATATAAAGGCCGCCACGGCTCATCCCTTCCAGAACAGTTTTCGGATTGAGCTTGTATTCCTTGATCAGGTAATCGTAAAAACGGTTCCATAACGCAACGGCTTCCGGATTAGCGCAAAGATCAGCCGCGTCGACGTAGACCACATGAAATCCTTTTTCGAGTAGAGCAATTTCAGTCTGTGGTTCATGTCCCCAGAAGCGTGCTCTCCAGATCCAATGCCTTCCAGGTTCCGCCTCTTTCGGGAAAACGATTTTCGCATCACGCCCTTCGAACTTAAAATCGAGCCCTTTAAATCCGTGATAATCGGTTTCCTGAGCCTTGCCCTGAAACGAACATCCAATGATAAAGGCAATCAGGAGTATCGTTTTCGTCAATTGGTTCGTGAAGTCTGACATGCTAAATTCTTTGTTTGATCTTATTTAAAAAGTTTATCCAACCCCAATTTTTTAACCGCATCCTGTATTGTGGAACCTGCCTTCTTCTTAAATTCGGTTTCAACCAATGTCTTTGCTGCAGAGAGATCGACTTTGACGTCCGGCTTGTCGAATGTTCCGCCAATATTGACGCCAATTGGATATTTTGCGATATTTT
>Ga0209724_1000552_pt1 | contig 35957 bp, 36 predicted proteins | sample grotaG_FD_184143 | JGI IMG/M metagenome (GOLD analysis project Ga0209724, IMG submission 184143) | Glacier valley bacterial and archeal communities from Borup Fiord, Nunavut, Canada, to study Microbial Dark Matter (Phase II) -... | ecosystem: Environmental > Aquatic > Freshwater > Ice > Glacier ... | reverse complement strand
CTTCTCATCTTCGAATTTTAGGGAAATGATTACAAAGCTATATCCTTAATAAAATTAAAGATAAACCATTACTGATCTGACTTGTTCTTATATATAGTTTTAAACTATTTAATATTTTGAATGTTATGTGTATGATATTCAATATTATGTGATTTCTTGTTGAGCAATGGCTCTCAAATACAATTAATAGAATATTAATCATAAATAAAAATACGATGACAGACAGAAGGATGTTTCTAAAATCGCTTGCAGGTGTAACTGCCGGTTTAACATTAGCAGGAGCAACCCCCGCGTTTAAGAGTGAAAGTGATCGCCTGGGTGAAGTGCTTCCAAAACGTAAACTTGGCCGGACAAATGAATATGTAACCATGCTCGGAACCGGAGGTTACCATGTTGGCTGGACCACAGAACGCGATGCTCAGGAAGTAGTTGAAGCCGCTCTTGAAGGTGGCGTCAGGTTTTTTGATACTGCTGAAAGCTATGCTGATGGAACCAGTGAAATGCGTTATGGCAAATACCTGACGCCCAAATATCGTGACCTGATTTTTTTGACGAGTAAATCGACAGGCAAAGACGCAAAAACCGTAAGGGAGCATTTGGAAGGAACATTACTGCGGCTCAAAACGGATCATCTTGATCTGTATCAGGTTCATGCTATTTCAACACCAGAAGATGTCGACAGTCGGATTCAGTTGGGCGTACTTGAAGTTTTGTTAAAAGCCAAAGAGGAGGGAAAAATCAGGTATATGGGATTTACCGGCCACCAGAATCCTTTTGCCCATGCACGAATGCTCGAAAAAACCAAAGAAAGTGATATTTTCGATACCGTTTTAATGCCTGTGAATGTGCTGGATCAGAGTTATTTCAGTTTTGCTAATAATATCATTTCCAAAGCTTTGGAAAGAAATATGGGGATTTGTGCTATTAAATCGCTGGCAGACGGTCGGTTCTTCGCGAAGAAAGAGCAAGCTGGTTGGACATCGGACGATCCGCTGATCCCAAATTACCTTAGTATTAAAGAAGCGATGCATTTTGTATGGTCGCTGCCGGTTTCCGTTTTAATTTCCGGAAATGAAAATGCGACCTTCATGCGCGAAAAAATTGCCCTTGCCCGGTCGTTTATCAAACTTACTGAAGAACAAAAGATTGCCTTGATTGATAAAGTAAAAGATATCGCACTCACCGGTAAAGTTGAATACTTTAAAAAGAAGGAAAGTTGATATAAACTCATTTTAAACCTTTCAGAATACGTATGGCTTCTTCGATATGCTTTTCGGCTTGTAACTGGGAATTAAATATAAATACTACCTTGCCGGCTTTGTTTACAATGTAGGTAACACGCCCGGGAAGCATACCAAACAAATTTGCAGGGACATCGAACAACTTTCGCACGTTGTTCCCTTCATCGCTCAGCAACGTGTAATTTAATCTGTATTTATTGGCAAAATCTAAATGGCTTTTAACAGACTGGGCGCTTATGCCAATGATTAACGCATCGTATTCACTGAAAACTTCAAACTGATCGCGGAAAGAGCAAGCCTCTTTTGTACAACCAGGACTATCGTCTTTGGGATAAAAGTAAATCACCAGATTCTTTTTTCCCTTCACCGAATTGATATCAAAATTTTTTCCAAACTGATCTTTTAATGAAAAAGAGGGAATCGTACTCCCAACTCCTATTTTATCCATTTCGTTTGTATTTGTGGCTTGTGAATAACTTATAAAATTGAATAAGAAAATAAGCATCAGAATATTGATTGATAAGCAAAACCAGAAAAAACTTTTGATTTTTCGATTGATTTTACAGAATCCTTTTTCTGTAAAAAAAGAAAAGTAAAGAAATTGGCCATCGGTTTCAAGTTTCATTGTCTTTTTCATAAATTAAATAATTGTTAATTACGCAATTCTTTAAATTTTTATATTTAACAATTAATAGTAATACCAAAGGACAGCATGAAAACGACAATCTCCCATCTTATTCTACTATTAATTGCTATTCGGTGATACGCCTACTTATTTGTAGACTGGGTAACACCACAGTTAACAAACCATTCTCCATCTGAATTGTTCTTACTGTATGAACAAACAAAATCGATTATCGCAGGCAAGCAGTCCATATCTTCGGCAACATGCTGACAATCCGGTTGATTGGTACGAATGGGGCGAAGAGGCTTTGTCGAAGGCCAAGACAGAAAACAAACCGCTGATTATCAGTATTGGTTATGCGGCATGTCATTGGTGTCATGTGATGGCGCATGAATCGTTTTCGGACGAGGAGATCGCCGAATTTATGAATTCCCATTTTGTCTGTATCAAGATCGACAGGGAAGAACGCCCCGACATTGACCGAATCTATATGGATGCCGCACAACTTTTATCCGGACGTGGTGGCTGGCCGCTCAATGCTTTTGCACTACCTGACGGAAGACCATTTTATGCCGCTACTTATTTTCCACCCGATCAGTGGATGGATGCACTTCATCAATTCAGCCATTTATTTCGAAATGAATATAGTAGGGTAGCGGAGGCTGCAACGTCGCTTACTGAAGGAATTCGTACAAATCCTTTGCCCGGAATATTAAATTCAAAACCATTTAATAGAGCCGATTACCATGAGGCTTATGAAAATCAAATTAATACGATCGATTTTGACCTGGGCGGAACGATCGGAGCGCCCAAGTTTATGATGCCGACCGGTTTGGAATTTCTCCTTCAATATCACCACCAGACAGGAGATCAGAAAGCGCTCAATGCCGTCACGATTACACTTGATGCGATGGCAAAAGGGGGAATTTACGATCAGATTGGTGGTGGCTTTTCCCGTTATTCCACAGATCAATTCTGGAAAGTGCCCCATTTTGAGAAAATGCTTTACGACAATGCCCAGTTAATCACACTTTATGCACATGCGTATCAATTGACAAGCAATCAGTTGTATGCCGAAATCGTTGAACAAACAATTACGTTTGCAGAGCGGGAGTTACGGCATGGTGAAGGAGGTTTCTTTGCTTCGATTGATGCTGACAGTGAACACGAAGAGGGAAAATTCTACGTATGGACAAAACAGGAAATCGAATCTGTCCTTGATGCTGAAACAGCCGAAATTGTCCTTCGCTTTTACCAGGTATCCGCTTCTGGAAATTGGGAGAAGCGGAAAAATATTCTGCATTACAAGGATAGCAAAGATAAGTTTGCCAGCGAAAATGGAATGACAGTCAGTGATTTAAACGTCCTTCTTCAAAAGGCGAACAAATTGTTACTTGAATGCCGCAACCTGCGTATTCGCCCGGCAACAGATGATAAAATTCTTACTTCGTGGAATGCCTTGATGATATCCGGATATGTAAATGCCTATAAAGCGCTTGGTAACGGGCAGTATCTGAAAGGTGCAATCCGTACAGCCCGTTTTCTGGAAACCAATATGATAAAGAATGATGGACTGCTTTACCGGGTTTACAAAGATGGGAAAGTGAGTATAGAAGCATTTTTGGATGATTACTCACTTTTAGCTGATGCCTATATCGGTTTGTATGAAGTGACTTTCGATATGCATTGGTTGGAGTTGAGCCAGCTTTTGACGGCCAATGTCTGGAATCATTTTGCTGATACTGAAAACCACTTGTTTTTCTATACTTCCGATCAGGCAGAAAATCTGATCGCCCGCAAACACGAGATTTCGGACAATGTGATTCCGGCTTCCAATTCAGTTTTGGCACATGTGCTGTTTAAATTGGGAATGCTTTTGGAGAAGGCCGATTACACACAAATGGCAACGGAAATGCTTTTCAAAGTAAGAGGTGAAATTGTCCGGCAAGGTGCTTATTATGCCAATTGGGCCATGCTTTTGGGTAAAATGGTTTATCCGTTTTATGAAGTTGCAATACTCGGCGACAATGCCATGAAGGTCAACCTCGAAATGCAGAAAAAATATTTGCCAACTGCTGTTTTTGCGGGTGGAATAAGTGAAAATTTACCACTGCTTCAGAATCGTTTAGTTGATAATAAAACGGTGATCTATGTTTGTCAAAACAAAACTTGTTACAACCCTGTCCATTCTGCTTTAGATGCAATACAATTGATAAAAGCAGGTATTATAAAGTAGTTTTCGTTAAAAAAAGTTAATCCATTATTTACTGTTTAATTCCTCATGATTCCTTCATATTCGGGATAATACATTTGAGCCATAAACAATATAAAAATTCTCGATTATGAAAAAGTTAGTTCTAATTTTAAGTTTTGTATTTGCCTTAGGTTTAGTTTCTGTTGACGCAATGAGCAATAAAAAAGTGGTTAATAATCAGCCTGTCAAGACTGAGCAGACTGCCCAAAAGGCCGTTAAAAAACCTGCGGTAAAGAAAGCAGTCAAGGGGCATAAATCGACTAAAACGGTCCAAACAACAGTGAAAAAATAGGTTGAATTCAAAAAGCATAAAATGCCATCTTGTTGATTTAAGTAAGATGGCTTTTTTATATGCTAAAATATTGATAGAAAATTCAATTCTTTTCTGCTCCTCAATTTGGAGCAAAATTAAAGAGAATAATTTGTTCTGGCGTTTATTGCCTAATTGATAATGTGTTAAATTTTCTTCCCTATGCGAAAGATAAAAAATTACCAGTATCCGCTTTTTTTCGCGGCCATTTTGTTTTTAACCGGAAGCTGTAAAAAAGACCTTGGTGGTTTTTCCAGTTCATTATACACTCCGACTACAGCCGATGTAACCAGCAGTGCGACATTAGCTGATTTACAGCAAGGACGGTCGTTGTATTCAAGTAATTGCAATAGTTGTCATGGGCTTTATATGCCCGAGAGTTATTCACCTTCACAATGGAGAAGCGTTATGGGAAGCATGGCTCCAAGAACCCGTATGACTTCATCCCAAATTCTGTTGGTGACCAAATACGTTACCAAGGGTAAATAATATGCTTATACCAGAGCATGACTTGCAATTAAACGATACTTTGCTGAATTTATTAATCCGGCGATGATTCTGCTTACATTGCAAGGAATTACGAATCCAGATAAAAATGGTTTTACGATATATTGTAATTTGTTTGATATGCTTAGTGGGTTGTAACGATCGTTTGAAAGCTCAGGATGTTCGTTCTGTAAATGATTTACCACTTCAATTGTCTGTATCAAAGGGAAGTAATGCTGCTTTAATGATTTACCTTTCCGGCGACGGTGGTTGGAATGAATTCAATCAGAAATTAGTTCAGGAGTTTGAAAAACAGGGCTATGGAGTGGTAACAGTCAATTCCCGTAAATATTTCTGGGATCAGAAATCGCCTGAAGTTTTTGCCGGTGATATCGATCAGTTATCCAAATATTATATGAAAGAATGGAAGAAATCATCGGTGGTAATTGTCGGATATTCCTTTGGAGCCGACGTAGGAATTTTTCTTCCTGGAAGGCTTTCTTCAGAATTTCAGAAAAAAATAATCAAAATAGCTTTAATTTCACCTTCTGCCAGTTCCGATTTTGTGATCAGATTGAGTGATATGATCGGTGAAAATGAAAACCTCGATCGGAAATTCAAGGTAATGCCAGAGATCGAAAAAACTGATTTGCCTGTCATTTGTATCTTTGGAAATGATGAAAAGTTGATGCTCAAAACCAGCCTTCCTAAAAAGAAGAACCTCGTAATTTATGAATTGCCAGGAGATCATCGTTATAATAATGATTTTAAGGCGCTTTCAAAATTGATTGGGATGTAAAAACTGAGCTTAAACCAAGTAATATATGTGAAAACATTGTAAGATAGTATGCCAAAAAACATATGGTGAATTCAAAATATTTGCAAAAAAATATTTGTTTTTGTTGTAAATTTGCTTTGTGATTTTAGTCCATTTTAAGTTGCTCACCTTTAAACAACTACGGTCATGAAAATCAAATTTTTGATTCCTTCAGTATTTCTTGCAGGTTTACTCTCGTCCCTTTTATTTTTTTGCAAAAAAGAAGCTGCCAAAACGCCTCCGACTGTAACAATTGTAGCTGTTACCAATATTACCACGAACGCGGCTGCTTCCGGTGGTGAAGTAACCTCTGATGGCGGTTCAGCAGTAACGGCCAGGGGAGTTTGCTGGAGCACATCCCAGAACCCAACAATCTCTGATAACAAGACAACTGATGGATCCGGAACTGGAAGTTTTTCGAGCAATATAACCGGATTGAACGCTAATTCTACTTATTATGTTCGTGCATATGCCACCAACAACGTTGGCACCGGATATGGAACTGCTTTGTCCTTTAAAACACTACAAGTAATTGCAGGAACAGTAACCGATATTGACGGAAATGATTATCATACAGTTATCATCGGCAACCAGGAATGGATGGCTGAAAATCTGAAGGTGACTAAATACCGTAACGGTGACCCTATCTCAAATGTAACTGAATTCGTAGCATGGAGTACATTGACTACCGGTGGCTATTGTAATTTATTAAATGATGTTAGTAAATCTATTGCGTATGGAAGGCTCTATAACTGGTATGCAGTAAATGATAGCAGAAACATAGCACCAGTTGGCTGGCATGTCCCGACAGATGCCGAGTGGACAACACTTACTACCTATTTGGGTGGTGAAAGTGTAGCAGGAGGGAAAATGAAAGAAGCAGGCACTGCTCATTGGTGCAATCCTAATGTAGGCGCCACCAATGAAAGTGGTTTTACAGCTCTCCCGATTGGAAGCCGATCATACCAATATGACTTTCTTACCAATTGCGATTGGGGTCTGTGGTGGTCAGCAACCGTTTACTCTGAAAGTGAAGCGTACAATCGGATTGTATTTGATAGTGAAATCGGGATAAATAGGGTCACGAATAATAAAAAATTTGGTTTCAGTATCAGGTGCATTAAGGATTAGATTTAGTCCTTTTAATCAAAAGCCAAAACAGGTAATTTGTGTTTTCATTGTTTATGAAGATAAAAATAACAAAGCCCAACAATGTTTTTTACAACATGTTGGGCTTTTAGCTGGGTGGAAGATGGGGTTCGAACCCACGACCCCTGGTACCACAAACCAGTGCTCTAACCAACTGAGCTACATCCACCGTTTAGCGGTTGCAAATATAGAAAATGTTTTCTGATTTGCGTAACTGATTTTTAAAAAAATGGGTTTATTGTTAATTTGTTGTAATTCTGAGGGATGCATTTATTGCAATGCGCATAACGATCATATTTAGAAAAACATCCTGTCGTTACAGCAGTATTGTTAACTTTGTTTTCTGGTATTAACTTTTAACAAAACGATGGATTATTTACTCGACAATCCCGATGCGGAGCGGATGTTTCAGGAAATCTTGTCAAAGATTAAGCCGTTACAAAATATTGAAGTAGTCAATTCTATGCTAAAAAGAGGAGTTGATTATAAAGTGAATTTTGGCGTTTCAATTCCATTGTTACGGGAAATTGCATCTCATTATGAAAAGAATCACCTGTTGGCACTCAAGCTGTGGAACAAGCAATGGCGTGAAACAATGATTCTTGCGATGCTTCTTGAAGAGCCTGCCGAACTTACCGAAAACCAGATGGATTTTTGGGTGAAGAATTTCCAGTCAATCGAGATTGCTGAACAGGCTGCCATGAACCTGTTTTCCATTACTAATTTTGCTTACAAAAAAGCTTTTGAATATTGTCTTGGCAAAAAACTATTGGTTAAAATTGTTGGGTTGTTAATGATTGGACGACTGGCCCTGACAGATCGCGATGCCCCGGACGAAAATTTCGATCCGTTTTTTGAGTTGATGCCACCTCTTTCGAAGGATCCGCAATTGTCGATTGTGTTTTCAAGGGTTTTTATCCAGATAGGGATGCGAAATCTGAATCTGAATGAAATTGCGATCAGTCATGCGAAGATTCTGAAAACGATCGATTCGAAAATCGCGCAGGAAAACGCGGAACACATCCTAAGTGAACTCGATTGCGAGGATGCACGGGAGATTGTAAAAAGGCGACAAAAGTAAAAAGCAGATTAAATTGACGCAATGCAAACTTCTTATGCTGCTTTTTTGAACACAGTTTTTAAATCACTAATTTCGCACCGCAAATATATCCCATTTATTGTTTATGGAAGTCATTGAAGTAAAAGAATATAGTACGGTCAAAGCTTTTCATCAGGTTGGTCACGATATTTATAAAGACGACCAGAATTGGGTGCCACCCCTGGAAGTACTCGAAGATGCGGCCTTTGATCCCACAAAAAATGAGTTCTACAAACATGGCGACGGAACCCGCTGGATCTTAAAAGATGATAGTGGTAAAGTGATTGGCCGGATTGGAGCATTTATTAACGGGAACAGAGCCTATACTTTTAACCAGCCAACAGGCGGATGTGGTTATTTTGAATGCATTGATGATCAGAAAGCTGCAAATCTGCTTTTTGATACGGCCAAAGCATGGCTTGCAACGCGCGGAATGGAGGCGATGGATGGTCCGGTTAATTTCGGCGAGAACCTGATCAATTGGGGATTACTTGTCGAAGGATTTATGCAACAGGGATTTGGAATGCCTTACAATAAACCGTATTACCTTCAATTGTTTGAAAATTACGGATTTAAAATATACTTTGAACAGTTTAGTTATCATCTTAATCATAAGGAACCTTTCCCTGAACGATTTTGGAAAATTGCCGAATGGGTTGCTAAAAAGCCGGATTTCAGATTTGAGCATGTCCGGTTCAACAATATCGAGAAATATATTCAGGATTTTGTTAAGATTTACGAACAGGCCTGGGCAAGTTTCGATAATCACCAGCCAGTTGATCTTGACGATATCAGGGGAATGATGAAGATTGCCAAATTGGTTGCAGACGAAGAGTTTATTTGGTTCGCCTATTATAAAGACGAACCGGTTCTCCTTTTTGGAATGATACCTGATTTGAATCAGATTTTGAAGAAGCTGAATGGTAAATCGAATTGGTGGAGCATACTAAAGTTTATTTGGTACAAAAAGCTGCACACAATTACCCGGGCAAGAATTTTGATTATGGGCGTTGTTCCCAAATTTCAGGGAACAGGTCTTGAATCTGCTGTGTTCTGGCATATGGACAAAGTTATGCAGCGCAAATTGTGGATCAATGAAGTGGAACTTTCGTGGGTTGGCGATTTTAACCCCAAGATGATGGCAATTTACCAATCAGTTGGAGGTGTTCACGCTAAAACCCACTACACCATGCGTTACCTTTTCGACCGCACAGCGCCGTTCGAACGGGCGCCAATGCTGATGAAAGATATTCTGAGAAAAAATGAGGTAGAGAAGGGGAGTGAGTCTAAAGAAATAGGAGAAGTATAAGTCTCTAATATTTAATGATTTTTTGGTCTTGATAAAAAGTAAGAAGGGTAATGGCTAAAGTGACTCAGGAACTTTAACCATTACCCTTTTCATTAGTCTTCCTCGCGTGATGAAGCGAATATTTCTTCCATCAAATCTTTATACCTGGCTTCAATAACTTTTCGTTTTAACTTGAGCGTCTGCGACAATTCTCCAGTTTGTGGACTCCACGCATCGGCAATGAGTCTGAATCGTTTGATCTCTTCGTGCTGCCCAAGTGTTTTGTTGATCTCTTTCACTTCGTGCAGCAGTATTGTCTGAACTTTCGGATGACTGATCATTTCTGCATTTTCACTGTAAGGGATTTGGTTTTCGGTACACCAGACCTGCAAATATTCGAAATTGGGGGCAATCAGTGCGCTGGCAAACTTTTCGTGATCGCCAATTACAATCACCTGGTCAATAAACATCGATTCCTTCAGCTTATTCTCAATCATTTGCGGTGCAATATATTTGCCACCTGTGAGTTTGAAAATCTCTTTCTTCCGGTCGGTAATCTTCAGGTATTTTCCCTCATCAAGAATGCCGATATCACCTGTGTGAAACCATCCATCCTTGTCAATCACTTCAGCTGTAAGTTCAGGCTCCCGGTAATAGCCCATCATCAGGTTCGGCCCTTTCGTCAGGATTTCACCATCTTCGGCAATCTTCACCTGAACACCAGGTAACACCGGACCATTGGTGCCTACTTTTAACTCACGCGTCACCAAATTGCCCACTGCAATAACAGGAGAAGTCTCAGTCAGACCATATCCCTCTAAAACATAAATTTTTGCAGCACTGAAAACCCTGGCAATCCGGGGTTGCAAAGCTGCTCCACCCGACACAACAATCTGCAGGTTCCCACCTAAACCTTCCCGCCATTTCGAATAGATTAATTTATCGGCAATGGCCAGTTTCAAACGAAACCATGGAGTCATTTTCGCATTAAACTCAAAACTACGGCCCAGTTCAACTGCCCAGAAAAAGAGTTTCTTTTTAAATCCCGTCAGCTGCTTTCCCTTGGTAAGAATGCTATTATAAACCCTTTCAAGTAATCGTGGTACGCCACAGAAAATATGTGGCTGAACCTCCTTAATAGCAGGCATAATCTGAGCCAACGTCTCGACATAATACATGCCAATCCCTTTATATAGAAAATTGTAATTGACTATTCGTTCGAAAATATGACACAAGGGCAAAAACGAAATCGCTTTATGAGCCGGACCCATTTCGAAGTTATGAGCATGGGTTGTGAAATTAGAAACAAGGTTTCGGTGTGAAAGCATTACTCCTTTTGGAATACCTGTGGTTCCGGAGGTGTAGATAAGTGTAACCATCTCATCTTCGCCAATCGATTGCTTTAGCTGATGAAGCGTATACGCCATATCCTGTTCATGTTCCTTTCCCAAATTGTAGAGAAAATCGATGTTTGTAGCGCCGGTTACCTGATTAAAAGTAAAAATCTGCTCAAGGCCGGGAATCTGCCCGATCATTGGACTCAGTTTTTTAAATAGCTTATCGTCGGAAACAAAAATATAGCGGGTCTCAGCATGACTGAAAATATAGCTGTATTCCTCTTCGCTAATGGTAGGGTATACCGGAACATGCACGGCTCCCGTCATAGCCAGTGCCATATCTACAAAGCTCCATTCAGGACGATTTCCGGAAACGGTGGCCACGCGATCCCCCTTTTTCATACCCAATGCTATTAATCCCAGAGCAAGCAATTCCGACTGACGTGCAAACTGCTCAGTACTAAACGGAATCCATTGGTTATCGTATTTTCCGGCGACAGCATCCGCACGGGGGTAGTTTTTGAGACAATGTTCAAGAATATCGAAGGTTCGTTTTACAATCATGGTCCTACATTTTCGGTAAAAGTAAAAAATGTCGGAAGACTACCTACTAAATGTCTGTATTTTGTTGAAAAGGGGTACCTCTGAAATAGGTGCGCTCAACTACTATCCTCAGAAGGTAGTACATCACAGGTTTCAATTTGCGGAATTCCTTGAAATTGCTAGGATTGTCGGACAATTTATTCCCATCAGAAGCACTTGCAATTAAATTGTTTCGCAGCTATTTATCTTTTGTGAATAAGAAAATACCTCCGTTTTGCTTCAATGTCATTTCGCTTTTGTCGGTGTTGAATTCCATTTTTACGCCAGCCTGGTCGAATTTAAACTTGTCTTTTTCAGTTGGTTCAAGCGGGAAAGAGGATTGTCCGGTAGCTTGAGCAATAAGCGTTGCGTTATCTTTAGTGATTGTAATTTTTAACGGCAGTTGAGTGCTTGAATAAACGCCTAAATATTTATCCAGCTCTTCTGTTTTCAGAGAGACAGATGTGAATGTTGGAATTGAATAATCACGCTTAAAATAAATACTTAAAACGCCGATCAGAATATCATTCAATGGATATACCTGACCATTCGTACAATAAGCCATGACCAAACTATCTTCGGGAAAATAAGCCAGGTTCGAGCCAAATCCATCGATGCCCCCGTTATGTCCATAGGCTTTACGTTCGTAGAATGGTATTTGAAACATTCCCATTCCAAAGCCATCGGTCATTGTTTTCATTTGATCTAAACTGCTCTGCTTAACCAGCTTCAACGAAAATAATGCTTCGATAAATTTAGTCAGGTCGGTAGGCGTTGAAACAATTGCGCCTGCACCACCCGGAATACTCATGGCTGTTTCGGGCATTTGTTTCCAGTTACTTAAAAACTGATATGAAAAACATTCATTGTTATTTGCATTGGTCTTTCCGCCATAGTAAGTGTTTGAAAGCCCTATTTTCGAGGTGATCCTTTGTTTCAGATTAACTGAATAAAGTTGTTTGGTGATCTTTTCAATGATAAATCCCAGAACAACAAAGTTAGTGTTGCTGTATTCCCCTTTTTCATTTGGCTGAAAATCAACCTTACTTTTCGCAAATAGAGCAAGCATTTCATCCTGGCTTTTCGGTTGTGTCATGTAACCAGAATACTCTGCATCGTTTGTGAAATTATGCAATCCACTGCGATGATTCAGTAAGTTACCAATTGTAATTTTGTTCGCATTTGGCAGTTTCGGGAAATAGGTATCCAACGTTGTCGTGAGTCTTAATTTTCCCTCTTCAACAAGTTGGAAAATCATTGTCGTCGTAAACATCTTGGTAATTGAACCAATCCTGTATTTGGTCAGGACGGTTGACGGTTTCATACCTGCGGCATTTATTGAACTGTAACCAATTGCCCGGCTATAAATCACATTCCCGTTTTTCGACAGCGTTAAACTTCCCATTGCCTTCTCTTTTTGGGCAAGTGCATCGAACAAACGATCCATTTTTGCCTTGTCGAAGTTTTGAGAATAGACGGTTCCAAAGGAAAGTCCTAAGATAAGGATAGCGAAGAAGATGGAAGTTTTCATTTTTGTTTATTTCTATTCGTTGTTTTTTTTCTGTTTAATACCTCTCTTTTGTGATTCAGGCAAATAGTTTGCGCTTGTGACTACTTTCTTTCCCGATTTTAGTTCAAGTTGTTTCCTTGCATCACCTGCAATCTTTCCCCCGGCTTTTGCTGCTTTTTTGTTCGGTTCAAATCATTGCTTTTGAAATTTCAGCGGTGAGTATTGAATATTCTATTTCCTCTTTGACGCCTCTGTTTTTCCATTCTTCTGTCAATTCCTCACGAATAGCAATACTACGCATTCGCTTTTCAATCCAGTCATCCGGATAACCTTTTAGCTTATACAGTTCCCTTGTTCGTTGCGTTGCAAGCTCTGGATTTTCAATTTCGTCTAATCTGTCGGAGCCAACTTGTGCTAACCAAAGTTTAAAAGGCTCTGCTTTTGGCGAAGGAATGGATTGTATAATACGCAAAAGTCCTTTAGCACTGGCACAATTCAGCTTTTGTTTGCCGCCAATAGTGTCGACCGAAAGGGGGGTGACAAATTGTCCCCACCCTTTGGAGAGTTCCTCGTCACGCTTACGCATTTTCTTGATATAATCGCTGGGGTTGGGTGTGTCGGTCAACACCTGTATAACATCTGCTACAACGAAATACCATTTTTCGTCTGTTTCGTTCCAAACCGTTCTGATTTGTTTGCTCTCAAATAATTTGATACTGCTCATAATTTATAGGTATATAATCATTTGTGTTTCTACTATTGCTTCATGGGTAGGTACAAATTGTACCCATCCAAGTTGTTTTAAGCATTTTATCACGGTTCTGCTTCAAAGGTATTTCTTGGCGAAGTTCTCATGTCTTCAATTCTTTCAACAAATATAAAAAATTTAAAAGTTGAAATATATCAATTTGTTTCGTTTCAACAATTGCTAAGGTTTCTAAAATTAGTTTAAATGGGATTGAAAATCCGCACCAGCGAGGTAGCACGACTCACCCAGCGGGGTTACAAACCATTGCTGACCCATTAATTACAAAGTAAAGCCCACATTACCAAAGTTCGCCATTACTCCCCATTGTTTATCGAACCGCCGTATACGAGAACTCCCGAAATTTCAAGATACAGTAGTGTGAGAGGCTCTCCCTGCCAGTGTTTACTGGTGGGTCGGGCTACTCGATTATACTTATTTTTCATGTGCTTCTATATTGTCGATAAACTGCACAATTTCAGTATTAATAGTATCGCCATAAGAACCCAAAAAAGCATAATGAGTTTTTCCTTTCATTTCGAAAAGAGTAACGTTTGGGATTCTTTTTGACGCATTTTGGGCAAAAGAGAATGGAACATTATCATCTTTATCCCCATGAAAAATAATGGTAGGGACGGTCAGTTTTTCTAACGGGAAGTCTTCTAAAGTGCTAAATTGATTGTTGTCATTTTCATAACCGTCATTGCTTAATTCGCGTGGAAACATACTTCTTTTTATGTACATGCTAATTCCTTTATTCATTTCATCATCTGCTTGGGTAAAGGCAATTTGTATCCATAACCATGTTCCAAATTCTGTCTCAAAGAATGAATACACTAGTCCTTTCTCAGTATTTTCCTCAACAATTTTTTCAGATACGGCAGCCCTAAGGATAAGTCCTTTGGTACGTTCCGGATAATCTAAAGCAAATTGAATGCTAGAAGGACCACCACCTGATATTCCATTGACATAAACGGAATTAATTTTTAGCTCATCTAATAAGTTCTTGTATAATTCCGCCTGTTCTTTTGGTGTTTTACCAGATGATAAAGGGGTTTTGTAATACCCTGGCCTTGAAATAGTCAACACATTAAACCCATTTTCAACAAACGATTGCCCTCCTGCAACATGAACACTGCCAGGTGAACCATGAATCATTAGCATATACTTATCCGAATTCCCAGTCAAATTGTATTCTACTTGTCCTTTATCAGTATTTATAACTAGCGAATTCTTGGGCAAATCATTTATCACCTCTTTTTTCCAAAAATAAAAGGAGACCCATAAGCCCAAAATAGCGATCAATAATAAGCCAAATATAGCCACGAAAATTCTTTTAATCCATTTCAGAATTTTTTTCATTTTGTTTAAATTTAAGTATCACGTTCCGCAGCTACACGCAGGCAGGGATTTTCACCACTAAACCTCCCACGAAGAAATGCAACTTCAAATATAATATTTATTGTCAACAAAGCCCTGATCCTTCGGGGAAACCCGCTTGCGGGTAGTTTGCCGCAGCAAAAAATGCAATTAAAGCTAATCACCCTGCATGGCAACAGTCAAATCAGGAAAGATCTCCCATATTCCAATTGAAAATGGTTCACTCAGCAAATTCAGTATAAACCACAAACCCATTGATAAGTATAGATATTGCGTCGGTGCCTGGGATGAAGTCCTGTTTATTGTGTGTAGTTTTTTATTCTTCTATTCGGTTTTCAATGTCCATTTTCTGGTGTAAAACTCTTATTATTTCGTGTACAACCATATATTTTCGATATCTTGATTTGCTTTCTCGCTAATGGAGTATCTCATTTCTTCAAGTGTTTAGCATGAAGATTTTTAAGATTTTCGGTTCGGTCAAAGTCTTTTACAAATCCACTCTTCTCTCCAATTTCAAGCTCCTTAATCAGCGCTTTATACCTATTCTCCTCATTCTCCAAAAGACGAAGAGCGGCTCTAATAACCTCACTGACAGACGAAAACTTTCCAGTAGCGATTTTCTCATTAACAAAGCTCTCGAAATGTTCTCCAAGTAGTATTGATGTATTCTTTGCCATTGCAGCTATTTTTTTTCAAAAATACCAATTCTTGGTATCGATTCAAAATCTCGGAACGGCTTTTTGATAAAATTAAACACAACGTAGGAAACTACACGCAGGGGTGGAATTCCCAGTAAAAGGTTTCTAAAATTAGTTTAAATGGGATTACAAATCTTGGGTCTGTGGGGTTATCTTAGCTGTTCGTCTTTTTACATTTAAATCAGGATTTATTAAATGAATTAAATGTTCTTCTATTGGTTTGCTTTTTTTTCAAGTTGAAAAATTGCACGAGGATGTCCTGCCCATATTTTAATTTCTTTCCCTTCCATCAATGCTTTGGTGATTAATAACTTAATAGCATTGTCTGTATCAGTTATTTTAGTATTTCCACTTCGATAACTTATAAAACGTTCGGCCATACCTTTAGTAGTTTCACCTATATACCGAACATGGGAATCAACTACAAATGCATATAATACATCATGCTTATTCCTTCAATCATTATGTAAGTTGAAATTAATACCCGTATCAACTGTGTGTCGCAGAACAGGAACTGTAGAATATATGTCACTTTTTATCCACTGTCCAATTTCCTGTAGCCCGTGGTTTTCAAGTTCTTTTAATATTTTTACCTCTTCTATTATAATTTATTTTATCAAATTAGCGGTGAAAATTCTTCGCATTGCAGTAACGTCTTACTTATTGATGCAGTTGGGGATTGCGGAGCGAAAAACTTTCAAATCAGCACAAATGATGAAACGGGGCAGAATGTACAATTAACTACATATATCCCACTTGAACCAAGTTGTTCGCCATGCAGGGCACACATTGAAAAGGATGAAACCGGGCGGTTCCATCCTTTTACTAAAACTAACCAAACTAACTAACCTAACTAAACCTAAACTTATGAAAAAAATGTACCACAAAGATAATGGCTATTTGGAATCTTTCGAAATAATTTTCGTTAAAAAACCGTAAAATCGCCAAAGTTTTTTAGAGCATTTATTGTCCCTGATTTTATAAGATCAGAAACAGCTAAAATTCTCACTTCTTATCCTTGCTACCTGAGTTTTTCAATACATCAAGCAATTCTTTAAGATTGACAGTCGCATATGTCGAGGCATGATCCGACATCGCATATGGGATAACCAGATCTTCGCCATGAATCATCGAACCGCATGAATAAATGACATTAGGAACATATCCTTCTCTTTCTGATTCATTCGGAACAATTAACGGACTGCTCAGCCTTCCGATCTCTTTCTCCGGGTTCTCAAGTTCATACAACGAGGCTCCAAGCGTATATTCCCGCATCGAACCAACTGCATGTGTAATAACCAGCCATCCTTCGGTTGTTTCAATAGGCGAACCTGAATTGCCTATCTGAACCAGTTCCCACGGGTATTTAGGTCGCTGAATAATTTTGGCTGTACGCCAGATATTAATACTGTCAGAATAAGCAATGTAGTTATTAACGCCATCAATCCGGCACAACATGGCATACTTTCCTTTTATCTTTCGTGGAAATAAAGCCATTCCTTTGTTCTGGGCAATCTCGCCATTAATTGGCAATATTTTAAAATCGTAAAAATCTTTGGTACTGATCAGTTTTGGTAAGGTCGCCATTCCATCGTATGCAGTATAGGTGGCATAATAGGTTACTTCCTCTTTATCATCGGTGAATTTCACGAAACGGGCATCTTCAATACCTCTTTGTTCAGTTGCAGAGATCGGGAAAATAACTCTTTCCGAGATCGCTGAATCAATCGAAAAGTGAATCTCATAGTGTGAGGAAGCCAGCCACATCATCTGATTGATTATCTTCAAATGATCTTCCTGAATATCCGGATCCTTCCTTGCCAATTCAAGGTTCTTCATCAACTCGCCATATGTAAAATTGTCCCCAAGTTTATCTAAGATAAAATCAGGAGAAACCGTAATTTCCGGAGCTTGCACCTCAACTGGTTTATCTACAATAGCAGGTGAGATACTGTTTTCCTGATCCTGCATTTCATCAAGTTTGTCGATGATCACCGGAGAAATAACATTTATGGTGTCTTTCATCTCTTCCAATTTTAACTGAAAAGACTTCTTATCGTAAACGTGCCGCTTGATTACATCAGCTTCTGCAAGCATTTTACCAACAGGCTCGATGCTCAGGTTGTTATTCTTGTCAAGAATCCCAGAACGGAAAACGATTGACGAGATATGCCCTTCGCCTGTTGCTCTAAAGCTAAAAATCACCCTTATTTCATCCGATCTTATTTCTGACTGATCTGGATCTGCCACAATGGAAGGGTTGAAAAACGCAGCTGATTCGATGGAATATTCCATTGTAAAATAAGAACCAATCAGGGCTTTCTGCGATGCGCTAAGATCTTCCTGGTTAACTTCAATCTTATCGAAAATGGGTGCCAGCCGGTCGAAATACTTCTCAAATATGCGTGAAATATTCCGGTGACGCCGGGAATACCCTCTGAGTAACTGGCTCATGGCAATATTTACCTCATTTGGAGGCATCGCCAATACATTTCTGATTATATCTGCGGACCTTTCATCACTCATGTACAAAAAACGGGCGATTACCCGGGAAGAATCGGGTGAAAATATAAACTTTTTTCTGTTTACTGTTACCTGCATGAATATCTGTTTAAAAACGATTTTAACTTTGAATTTCAAATTGAAAATAGTTGCAAAGGAAAATCATGATTTAGGTTTGCACCTTTTTATTCTTGCAAAAGTACTGTTTCTGGAGGAGGTTCTTCCTTTTTCGGCGCATTCGTTTTAGTATTCCTGACTTCTTCCATTTTTTGCATGGTAATTAAGCTCAAAACGATGCCTGAAAAAACCGATATTAAGCTATCGAAAACAAATTAACTGATCCTCTGATATACTTTAAATAGGTATATCTTAACCAATTAAAAATATTGATTCCTAAACTATCTGCAAATGTGGTTGCAAGTAGTTGAGGAATCAGTTCAATACTTATTTGACAAAGAATTGTGGGATATGAAAACTATCGGGCATTTTCCGATTTAACTAATTCAGCTGCCTATTCTTCCAACTCTTTTTCATACCGTTTCACGGCCCAGGTGACTGATAAATAGCTGATGTAAATCAGTGCCGGCCAACAAAGCAACCATAATATCTGAATGAAATAATCCATATCTTACTGTATTATAAGTTAATAAATATGCCCTTCGGTTTTACCTGTCATTTCACCTTCTGTGATTTTCTTTACATTGATCGCTTTCCAGGCATACCAGATATAGGCGACAACAAAAGGAACTGCAAGCGATACGTAGCTCATCGTTTTCAAGGTGAATTTTGAGGATGAACTATTTACAATATTCAACGATGACTGCAGATTGTAATTTGAAGGATAATAGCAGGTATTATTGTAACCGGCAATTAGCATAAGAGAGAAAACCACCAAAATAGTTCCTCCTCCGGCCCACCAGATTCCACGGGTTTGATCTTTTAATATCGATGAAATAATTCCCCATAAAACGGCCAGTACGCCGGCAAGGAAAAGAATCAATACAACCGGCATTTGAACCAAATTTGTGAAATATTTAAAAGGTTCCATCGAAACCACCATAGTTTCAGGATTGTAGGCATAACCATCTTTTAAAACAAGCCGGATCACAAAAAACAGGAAGAAGACCAGGAAAGGAACCGTATTGTAAATCAAGTGCTTTTTTGACCGGTCAAACAATGTCTTACTCTCGATTGAATTCATAAAATAAAGGAGTGCCAGAATTCTTGCAAGAAAGAAGACCGCCAAACCAAGTGCTACATTATTGATATTCAATACAGCTTCGAGTCCTCTGGCAGGATGTTGCCAAGTTGAAGCATTCAGATTACTGATCGAAAATTCGGAGCCGTTAAAAAAGGTTCCAACAACAACTCCTATCAAAATGGGTCCCAGTAACCCATTGGCAAACAGGAAAGCGTCGAAAGTTTTTTGTCCCAGGAAGTTCTTGGGTTTGCTCCGATATTCATACGATACCGCTTGTATGATAAAGCAAAACAGCAGTGCCATCCATGCCCAATAGGCACCACCGAAACTGGTTGAATAGAACAACGGGAAAGAGGCAAAAAAAGCACCGCCAAAAGTAACAAGGGTCGTAAAAGTAAATTCCCATTTGCGTCCAAGCGCATTCAGAATCATGGTTCTTTCATTTCTGGTCTTACCCATCTCGTAAATCAGCGACTGGCCGCCCTGCACAAACAACAGAAAAACCAGCAGTGCAGCAAGAAGTGATATAATGGCCCACCAGTAATGCTGGAAGGTTAAATGGCTTAATTGTTCAAACATGATCAGTGTCCTCCTTCTTTAGGTCCAATTTTAATTTGGGTAGTCATTATTTTAATTTCGGCAATAAGCAATAATGTGAAAATTAATGCAAAAAGCCAAAATGTGACTATTACGGCACCAGCGTCGATGTTTGAAACGGCAGCTATGGTCGGCAACAGATCCTGAACAACCCAGGGCTGGCGTCCGACCTCAGCAACTGTCCAGCCGGCCATTTGCGCGATGTAGACCAGTGGAATTGTGAAAATAGCAATCTTCAAAAACAGTCGTCGTTTTGTAATATCATCGTTTACAATTAAATATATGGATAATATAAAAAAGAGCAAAAACCAACTGCCCAAAATTACCATGATGTGGAAACTATAAAATACCAGTGGGATGCTTGGAATTAAATCGTTGGAATTTTTCAAAAAGCCATAACCGAAATATTTGAAATAATTATCCTGAAAATCCTTCGACATGAATTTCTCCCTCAACTGCAATGCTTCATCTTTGCGTCCTTCCGAAAGTGCGTTTTTATAGTTTCGAAGCGTTTCGATTGCCATTTTACCCCTTGCAATTTTGTCAGTAGCGGAGATAATACCTACTGCTTCGTTTCCGTTGAGTAAGTCTTTCACACCTGGAACAAACGCATTGGCATCGCGGTGAATCATGTAAGATAAGGCATTGGGAATTTCGATTTTGAATATAAAATCGTGAAGTTTTTCGTTCTCCGGATCGGTCTTTGTTGGAGAGAAAATTCCGAAAGCTACAAGTCCGACTCCGTTCTTTCCGGTGTAGAGTCCTTCCATTGCAGCCAGTTTCATTGGCTGTTTTTCAGCAACCAGTCTGGCAGAACCGTCGCCGGTCGTTACCAAAAAAAGGGAACTTAAAAAACCAAATATTGCTGCGACAAGAATACTCTTTTTGGCAAATGGCACCTCTCTTTTCTTTAGTAGGAACCAGGCTGAAACCCCAATTATAAAAACGCCTGCAAGAACAAAACCAGACGAGATTGTATGGAGAAATTTATTGATGGCCATTGGCGAAAGAAATACATCCCAGAAATTGACCATCTCATTTCGGGCAGTATCGGGATTAAACTGCATCCCAGCAGGATTTTGCATCCATGCATTTGCAACCAGAATCCACAACGCAGACAAATTTGCGCCAATTGCTGTAAGCCAGGTCGAAACCAGGTGAAACCGTTTACTTACCTTATCCCATCCAAAAAACATGACAGCAATAAAGGTCGATTCCATAAAAAATGCCATAATCCCTTCGATGGCAAGAGGTGTCCCAAAAATATCGCCTACAAACCAGGAATAATAGGACCAGTTTGTTCCAAATTGAAATTCAAGAATAATTCCGGTTGCCACTCCGATGGCAAAGTTAATTCCAAAGACCTTCATCCAAAACCGCGTTATTTTCTTCCATTCCGGGTCTCCTGTTTTGTAATAAATGGTCTCCATGATCGCAAGGATAAATGTGATCCCTAACGTAAGGGGCACAAATAGCCAATGATACAATGCAGTAAGAGCAAACTGACCCCTCGACCAATCGATCAGGGACAGATCAACGATTTCGTTCATAGTATATTATTTAGTTTTTGTAAAATTTTCAATAACATGATCTCCCCTCTCCTTGTCGTTACTGAAGTTCCTTTTTAATAGGTTAGGAAAGAAGAAAAGCTTCAGAACGAAAAAAAGAATAAACAGTTTGATCAGGATAATCGCCCATAAGGTACGACCTAAAGTCATCCCTCTAAAGCCTTCGATATAAAATTGAAATATCTTTTTCATCCAAAAACACGATTAACTTTCGTTTACACAATGAACATTTCTTATTGCAATTTGTTCAATAATATTGAAGTTTTAACCGAACTATTCACTCGGTTTTCTACTCATCTTTTCTTATATAATTGTTTAATTTTCTGATCTTAATCAAATTGCAACAAAATTGCATATAATTAATTATTAAATACTTTTTCACATGAGATTTCTTATTATCATTTGCCTATTTTTCGCATTCAGCTGTAACAATGCCACCACTAAAAAAAGTTCAGCTGAATTAGTATCAGCTGTTTCGGAAAATGCAAAAACGATTGCTGTTGAATTGGCAATTCAGGGGATGACATGTACTGGTTGCGAACAAACCATTCAGTCAGGCCTTGGCAGTCTTAAAGGGGTGAAGCAGGTAAAGGCTAACTTTAAGAATGGTAGAGCATTTGTCGAATTTTTGCCGGATGTTGCAGATACTGTTCAGATGAAAGAAAAGATCCTTGCTTCAGGATATACAGTTGCCGCCATTAAATCAATACCACTCGATAGCCTTCGTTCCAATCTTTAAACCAACAGGTCAAATATTATTTATGAGTAATAGCACTAATATTAACCACGATAGCACTAATAACGCCGGAGAAAATACAAATTCGAGGCGCAAATTCTTCAAAAATTTCGGATTGATTGGAGCTGTCGCTGCCGCTGGAGGTGCAGCGATCTATTCGGGACACGAATACGAGGTATCAAAACCTAATCACGATATGGTAAAGGTACTAACTGCCGATAATCGGCTGGTAGAGGTTCCTCGCGATCAGATCAAGGATGTCAAGCTGGATCTCACAGAATTGCAAAGGCTGGGACGTGAAGGATTAAAAGGACACCGGTTTGTAATGGTGATCGATCTTTCGAAATGCCGTAATGCCCGGAAGTGTATTACCGCTTGTCAGGGTGCACACCATTTGCGTCCTTATGAATATCACATAAATACATTGGTAATGCAGGAGTCGCCTGAAACGGCCCCATATTATATGCCTAAGCCATGTCAGCATTGCGATAATCCGCCTTGCGTTGCGGTATGTCCTGTAAATGCGACATTTAAACGGCAGGATGGGATTGTATTAATTGATAATGAGCGATGTATCGGTTGCCGGTTTTGTATTGCAGCTTGTCCGTATTCGGCTCGTCTGTTTCACTGGGAAGAACCGTTGATGGCGGAAGCTGATAAAGGAAAACCTTACAACATTGAGTTGAATGTTCCGCAAAAAAAAGGGACCATTTCAAAATGTCTGTTCAGTTCAGACCGGCTTCGTGAAGGTAAATTACCTTACTGTGTATCTGCCTGTCCCAATGGCGTTTATTATTTTGGGGATGAAAATCAGGACGCAGTTACAAATGGTACAACCAAAGAAACCTACCGGCTTAGTGAACTGCTCCGTGTGAACGGGGGTTACCATCTGATGCCCGAATTGGGAACGAAGCCAAGGGTTTTCTACCTGCCGCCAAAAAACAGGTTATTTGAATTTAAAGATGACAGGGATCAAAACAAGGAAAAAACATAATTGTATTGAGGTGTGTAGAGACGCACGGCCGTGCGTCTCTACACACCAGATATTAAAATAAATACATTGATTTTTCAAAATAATAACCAAAACTATGGCATCAGAAGTGAATACAGACTTTTTGTTCGATAAGAGACTCGATTCAATTGCAACTGATATTCTAAGACCTGTTGGAATTTCGAAAGGATTTTTAGTCTGGATGGGATTTCTCATCATCTCTCTTTCCGCATGCATCTATGCGTATTATATTCAGTGGGATAAGGGTTTAATCGTGACCGGTCTGCGCGACTATGTGAGTTGGGGAATGTACATTGCCAACTTTATTTTCTTTGTTGCCACCAGCCTTGTCGGGATGTTGATCAGTTCGGTGCTGGGTTTAATGGGGTTTAAATGGGTGAAACCAATCGCCCGTATCGCCGAAATCATTGCTGTCGCGTTTGCAGCCATTGCCGGTCTTGTAATCGTTTCAGACATGGGACGGCCCGAGCGACTCCCTTATGTATTTATGTATGGAAGAATTCAATCACCGATACTTTGGGATGTTACCGTTGTGACTACTTATCTGGTTCTTAGTACTTTGTTGTATTTACTGCCGCTGATTCCCGATTTGGCTATCAGCAAGGGCAGAATTGGACATACTCCTAGGTGGCTCCAATCAACGTATGAAGTCCTTTCAGTGAACTGGAATCATACGCCGCAGCAATATAAAATACTTCTGAAATCGGTTCGGATTTTATTAATCATCATCATTCCGACTGCTTTTGCAATACATACTGTAACATCATGGTTATTAGCAGTAACCTTGCGTCCAGGATGGGACAGTTCAATTTTTGGCCCTTACTTTCTTACAGGTGCTTTTGTTGCCGGTTCAGCAGCCGTTGTGATCATGATGTATTTTGCACGAACGAACTATAAACTCGATAAATACCTCACGAATTACCATTTTGATATGATGGGTAAACTGCTCGTTCTGGTTTCCCTTGTTTATCTCTATTTCAATATCAACGAATACCTGGTGCCTGCTTTCAAATTGAAAACTGCAGATGCCATACATCTTCATGATCTTTTTGTTGGTGAATACGCATCGATGTTTTGGAGCGTTCAGCTTCTTGGGCTTATTATCCCGATTATCCTGCTATTATTCAAGTTCTTCAGGAAGCCGTTGCCGATGTTTATCATATCGGTAGTTGTGCTTATCGCAGCATGGTTTAAAAGGTATTTAATTGTAGTTCCGACTCAGGAAAATCCTTTTTTACCAAAGCAGTTTGTCCCGGATGCCTGGATGGTATATCATCCTACTGTAATTGAAACAGCCATCACGATGGGAACTATCCTGCTTGCCGTGATCATTATAACCATACTATTCAAATTATTCCCTGTGATTCCAATTTGGGAAATGGCTGAAGAGCAAAGCGAAAAAGATCATAAATCAGAAGAATAAGCGATAACAAAAAGCATATGATTAAAAAATATTTATTTCTTGTATTGATCGTGTTGATCACTTTAAGGTTGTCTGCCCAGGAATGGGTGGCTCCTGTCGAAGAAGCCGGAAAGCTAAGTCCATTCGCGTTTAATGATTCCACGCGAAAAGTGGGAGCTGATCTTTACAATACGAATTGCAAATCCTGCCACGGTGATCCCGGCAAGAACAATGTGATTAACCTTGTTCCTGCTCCCCCGGATATCGCATCTGTAAAAATGCAAACCAATACGGATGGTTCAATACATTACAAACTCATACAAGGAAAGGGTACAATGCCCTCATTTAAAAACACCATATCCTCGGGTGATCTTTGGCGTGTGATTTCATTTATCCGAAGTTACAACGAAAAATACGTTCAGGTATTTGATACAAAAACTGGCCTTGCGGGGACAGCTGCATCAGATGTTAAAATTCTGGTCTCCTGGATCAAAGATAAGAACCAGGTTCAGATGGATATTTCGGGAATGAGGGATAATAAAACAATACCTGTCGCAGGAGCTGAAGTGAAGTTGTTCGCAAAAAGATATTTTGGGAACCTACTAATTGATGAATCACGCAATACCGATGCACAAGGAAAAGCACTGTTTAATTTTCCAAAAGATCTCCCAGGCGATTCGGCTGGATTTGTGCAACTTGTGGCAAAATTGTCGGATGAGGCAGCATTCGGAGAGGCAAAAGCCGATACGACACTTGCAATTGGCGTTCCGACATATCGTCCTCCGCTGAATGAACAACGCGCCATGTGGAATGTTGTACAAAAGACACCGATCTGGTTGCTGCTTGCTTATACTTTTACAGTATTGGCCGTATGGGGGTTCATATTCTATGTACTCATGCAGATCAGGGCAATTTACAAAGCAGGGCTAAGCAAAGAAAACAAACCTGTTGATTAATACAACGAATATTTATTAATATACATTAAATCTGAATAATATGAAAAATGTGTCAATGATCGGTCGAATGCTTTTCGCGATTCCTTTTGCAATATTTGGATTGAACCATTTCCTTTTTCTCGATTTTTACATTGGTTCTGTTTCTTCATTTATTCCACTCGGACCGTATACAATTATTCTGACCGGGATATTCCTGATCATGGCAAGTCTTAGTATTATATTTAATAAATACATAAAAGTTTCAACCATTCTCCTGTCAATTCTTCTGCTGATTTTTATTCTGACCATTCATATTCCGGCGTTGTTTGATCCTGAAAAATGGAGATTTGCTTTGATTGAATTATTGAAAGATACCTCCCTATTAGGAGGATCACTGATGATTGCAGGAATGGCCTTTGAAAGTGAGAACAAATAATATCTAATTAATAGATCTCTGATGAAACGAATATTGGTTTTTTTATTCTTAATTGTCTTGATATTCAATTCGTATGCTCAATATCCGATTAAACCGGAGGTTGAGATCGGTATTGTTGAGAAACTTGGCGAAACAATTCCCCTGGATCTGAAATTCTTCAACGAAAAAAACGACACGGTTACGCTTGGTAGCATGATCAATAAACCGACCATACTATCGTTTGTTTATTTCGACTGCCCGGGTTTGTGCAGTCCTTTACTCGATGGGATAGCCGATGTGATTAGCCGGATGGATTTATCAATCGGAAAGGATTTTGATATCATTACGATTAGTTTTAATACAAAGGATACTCCCGAAAAAGCAAGGCAGAAAAAGCTCAATTTCGTTCAGAAAATGCAGGAGAAAGATCGTGCAAGCTGGTTCTACCTTACAGGTGAATTGGAAAATATCCAGAAAATAACAGAAGCTGTCGGATTCAGGTATAAACCAACTGGTGTCGATTTTGCACACCCGTCCACAATTATCATGTTGAGCCCTCAGGGAAAGATCACCCGTTATTTATATGGTGTTAATTATCAGCCCTTCGATTTAAAAATGGCAGTTGTTGAGGCGCAAAAAGGGCTTGCCCGACCTACCAGTTCCAAATTACTCGATTTTTGTTTTGCTTACGATACTAAAAGCAAAGCATATACATTACAGATTACACGGCTTATAGGAGCTTTTACTCTTATCCTGGGGCTGTTTTTTTTGGCTTACGTCTTATTTTCTTCAAGGAAAAAACAATCTAAAGTTATTTAAGAATGAATGATACATCACCTGCTGCTCCATTGAATTACCTCAATCACAAAACTGGTCTTTGGTCGTGGCTAAGTTCAACCGACCATAAGCGCATCGGACTGCTATATCTTTATGCGATTACCGTCTTCTTCTGTACTGCTGCTGTTTTAGGGCTCATGATGAAGATTGAGAAGATAGCGCCGGGTCAAACGATCATGACAGCGCAGACCTATAATGCGATGTTTACCCTTCACGGTATCATTATGATTTTCATCGTTGTAATACCGGGTCTGGCGGCTGTCTTTGGTAATATTCTACTGCCCATTATGATTGGTGCAAAGGATGTTGCATTTCCAAAGCTCAACCTTTTTTCGTTTTATATTTATATTACCGGTGCGTGTCTTGGACTTTATTCACAGTTTGCCAACGGACACTCACCCGATACAGGATGGACATTTTATGTGCCGTATAGCGCTGAAGCATCTTCAAATGTTGTAATTGCGCTCACTGCGGCTTTTGTGCTCGGGTTTGCCTCGATTCTTACAGGATTGAATTTCATTGTAACAATACATCGAATGCGAGCGCCTGGAATGACGTGGTTCCGGATGCCGCTGTTTCCTTGGTCGTTGTATGCCACCGCATGGATCCAGTTGCTGGCAACTCCGATCGTCGGGATAACGCTACTGATGGTGATCGCGGAACGAACACTGCACATCGGATTTTTTGATCCCTCACTTGGCGGGGATCCCGTCTTATACCAGCACCTTTTTTGGATCTATTCACACCCTGCTGTTTATGTGATGATATTACCTGCAATGGGGGTCGTCAGCGAGATATTCCCGACATTCAGTCAGAAACCGATTTTTGGTTATATGCCAATTGTATTTTCGAGTTTGGCCATTGCCCTTGTCGGGTATTTTGTATGGGGTCATCACATGTTTACTTCGGGAATGAGTTATGAATCGCGTTGGTTTTTCTCCTTCCTTACATTCATTGTTGCCATTCCAAGTGCCATCAAGGTATTTAACTGGCTATCTACGATGTATGGTGGATCTGTCGATCTGAAGCCACCACTTCTTTACGCCATTTCGTTTATTTTTCTCTTTACAATTGGCGGTTTTACCGGTCTTACTCTTGGTGCTGTGGCCACAAATATTCAGACACACAACACCGATTTTGTAGTTGCACATTTTCATTATATCATTTTTGGAGGAATGGGATTTGGTTTTTTTGCAGCAATGCATTACTGGTATCCTAAAATATATGGCCGGATGTACAACATCCGATGGGCCAATATCGCATGGGGTGTTCTTTTTACAGGATTCAATGTTCTCTACTTTCCGATGTTTATAATTGGACTTCAGGGAATGCCACGTCGCTATTTCGATTATGATCCTCAATTTCATACCGGTCAGGTAATCTCCTCAATCGGTGCCTTTATTTTGATAGCCGGGCTCATCGGGATGATCTCCAACCTGGTCTACCATGTTAACCGCGGACCAATCGCTTCGGCAAATCCATGGCATGGTGTCACCCTTGAATGGCAGGTTCCATCGCCACCTCCTCATGAGAATTTTGATGAGATTCCTGTGGTTACCCACGATCCGTATGTATTCGATCATCCATACACAAAATAAAACGATAGATTTATGTCGACAACTGAACACAGCGATCACATTGATAGCGAAACCGGAAAGTTGGGAATGTGGTTATTCCTTTTCACTGAACTTTTCCTCTTTGGCGGACTCTTTATTGTCTATGCGGTGATGCGATCGAAATATTCGGCCGATTTTCATACGGCTGCACTTGAACTGAATACCTTTATCGGGGCTACCAATACGGTGGTGCTGCTGGTAAGTAGTATGACCGTGGCCATGTCGCTGACGGCCATCCAGCAAAAGCAGCCAAAACTTGCGATGGCTCTTATATTTTTCACATTGATATTGGCCGGAGTATTTATGATGAATAAATATTTCGAGTGGGGTCATAAGTTTTCACTTCACCTTTACCCGGGTTCCGATGTGATGCGGAACCTTCCTCACGGTGAAATCATGTTTTTTGGACTTTACTATATGATGACCGGCTTGCATGCATTGCACGTTATCATCGGAGGTGTGTTACTCACCATCGTAATGTTTAAGATAAAGTCGGGGAAGATCAACCAGGAGCACTTTCTATTGCACGAAAACGGTGCATTATACTGGCATTTGGTCGATTTAATCTGGATCTTCCTCTTCCCGTTACTTTATTTGATCACCTAGAATGGGAATCTTCGGGTGTGCCCGCCGTTCTTCCTTTTATTACGGAATAACAGCTGATGTACAAAGAGATATTTTAAAAATAGATAGAATTTATTAATTGATTTCAAAGCTTTGTCCGAATGAAGAACCATGACAATCATATAACGAGTTATACACTCAACGGTACGGTTTTGCTTGTTTTGCTTTTGCTTACAACAACTTCTATTTTAGCGGTAAAGCTTCATTTTGGGGCATTCACTGTTGCAGTTGCTCTTATTCTTGCATCTGTTAAATCTGCGATCGTCCTTACTTATTTTATGCACCTCAAGTTCGAGAATCTTTTGTTGCGTTTGATGGTCGGAGGGGTATTTCTCCTTTTTACGATCGTAGTTGTAATTACATTTATTGACTATTATTTCAGATAATTCGCTGTAACTATGGAAACATTGCTTTCTGGAGCTTCCAATTTAGCCGCAGGTGTGGATAAGGCATTCTATTTTATATTCGCCATTTCCTTCCTGTTTACGATTGCCATTACTGTTCTTATGATCTATATTCTGATCCATTTTTCACGGAAGAAGATCAAAAACCCCCAGCAGTTTACCGGAAATACCAAGCTTGAAATCGTATGGACGGTGGTTCCGTTAATCATTGTGCTGATGATGTTTTACTATGGGATGGAAGGTTTTTCACCGATGCGCAAAGTTCCCGCAAACGCTATGCAGATTAAGGCAATAGGTCGGATGTGGGAGTGGCGGTTTGATTATGGAAATGGAAAGGTGTCAAAGGAACTTGTTGTCCCTTATTTGCGGAATGTTAAAATGAACCTTGTTTCTGAAGATGTCAATCACAGTTTGTTCATTCCTGCATTCCGGGTGAAGGAAGATGTGATTCCCGGTTATAAAAATTATCTTTGGTTCAGACCCATCACGAAAGGAAAGTTTGATATTTTCTGCTCCGAATATTGCGGTTTGGCCCATTCAGCGATGACATCAAAAGTGATCGTACTTGACAGTCTCGAATTTGATAAATGGCTGGCAGATCTTAAAGTTACTGGTCCTGAACCCGATCTTCCCGGCCTTGCAGTCATGAAAGCAAATGCCTGTCTGACCTGCCACTCGCTTGATGGATCGAAGATTATTGGTCCTACTTTTAAGGGGCTTTATGGTACCAAAAGAGTGGTGGTGACCGATCAGGGCGAAAAAACGGTGGAAGCTTTCGACGATTATATTAAAAAGTCGATATTGGATCCAAATGCCGAAGTTGTCAAGGGATTTAATAAAGGGCTGATGCAGCCGTACAAGGATGTAATTAAAGGTGAAGACCTTGAGAAAATTGTTGATTACTTTAGAAAAACAAGTGAGCAAAAATAAATTGAGCCAATACATGTCTGTTGTTGTCCGGTTGACCCGGATCAGGCTATCATTGATGGTCTCCATTTCGGCAATGACAGGTTATTTCCTAACCGGGAGTTCACCAACGGGGGCCTTGATGCTGATGTTTGGGGGTGTCTTTTTTCTGGCCGCCGGAACATCCGTTTTAAACCAGGTTCAGGAATGCCGGCGCGATGCTTTGATGAAAAGGACGGCAACACGGCCTATTCCTTCCGGAGAAATTTCACGCCCTGTCGCTACACTGATCTCCATTCTGTTGATTTCCGGCGGTACGTTGATGCTGAGTCTGAATGGCTGGATTCCAATGGCACTGGGTCTTTCAAATATTGTGTTCTATAACCTGATATATACCCCATTAAAGAGCCGCAGCTGGCTCGCCATCATCCCGGGTGCACTCGTGGGAGCTGTTCCGCCGTTGATTGGCTGGACATCGGCCGGATTTTATATCTTTCATCCCAACGCCCAGTTTGTAGCCATCTTCGTTTTTCTGTGGCAGATCCCTCATTTCTGGTTGCTGATGATTAAATATGGGAAAGAATATGAGTCTGCCGGATTCTCCTCGATCTCCAAAATGCTGAACGAGCAGCAGATTAAACGGGTGGTCTTTTATTGGGGAGTGATCACCTCTTTGTTCCTGATGCTTTTCCCCTTCTTCGGATTTAGCTTCAAGCCACTGCTCATAGGCTTTTTAATCGGGATTAACTTCCTGTTTGTATACTTATTCCACAGGTACCTTTTCAGGGACAGAAGTTCAAAAACCATCCGCAAAGCCTTTATTTTAATCAATACGTACGCAATGGTCGTTTTCCTTTTCCTGGTATTCAATGCAATGATTTCCTGATTAGTCAATGATTCAATCCAAGACCTTTTGATCCCAGTTTGAAAATTGCACATTTTGAGAAATGTGAGGGACCCGTAATTTGTAATCGCGGAAGAAAATACAAAGCGATTGAAAATCGCTTGACCCCACATTATTAATCGCTTTGCTTATCTTCCAAGGCTTTGCTGTTTTCACCGATTTCAAGAACCTTTCTTACTTCATTTACCTTGTCTCTATCGATTCAAGGAATCTTATACCTACTCCTCATGGGGACTTAGTTGCTGAACAATTTTAAACTCCGAAAGAAATTCTCCCGCGATTACCCTGATTACCGTGTAAACGGGGATTGCCAGGATCATTCCGGGAATTCCACCGATACCTCCAGCCATGAGAATCACGAGAAAGATCTCCAACGGATGAGCCTTCACACTGTTGGAGTAAATCACGGTCTGGAAGATCATATTATCGATAAACTGAACAACCATAACGACAATAACTACATACAACAACAATGGAAGCGTGACCTCTGTGAAGCTGGAATTCAGATTATTCGCTACTGCAACCACAAGTCCGAATAATGCACCAATCCACGGTCCGATATAGGGGATTACATTCAGTATTCCCGCAAAAACGCCGACTACCACAGCATGGCTAAATCCCATCCCTGCGATTGTAAACCCGATTATCGACAATGTCATCACTCCCAGGATTTGGAGCAACATCCCTATCATATATCTCTTCAGCAATATACCAATATTATCCATGGCTCTCGTAACACGTGATTCATATTTTACAGGAGACAATACAAGGATCCAGTTTCCGAAAAGACCCTCCTCTTTAAGGAAAAAGAACAGGATAAACGAGACAGAGAAGATCATCAGAAAGATATTTCCCAGCATAGAGGCTACCGATCCAAACAGACGGCTTACTTCGCTTACATTAAGAAACCCCCTAAGCTGTGCTTCGAGATATGTTTCGAGACTTACATCTCCTGGTATATTTGGAGTAAACTGAGGAAAATTGATCTGTAACTGATTCAGTGCATTGTCAAGATATTTGATCACCTCAGATACATTAATGGTTGAAAGCTGATTAACTTCCGTTACCACGAGAGGTATTAAAATTCCAAAGAAAGTGATCAGTCCAAGCCAAAGTGTAAGTAAAGTGAGAAAAGCGGCAGCCGTTTTGCCAACATGAAATCTCCTGTATCTGATCTTCTGGAACTTACTCACAAGTGGTCGTCCAATTAATGCAAGAACTGCAGCGATTAAAATGTAGGTGACGATATAGCTGAAGTAATAAACAAGAAACCCGAACAGTATTATCGCCAAAACTACAATAACATTTTTAACACGCTGATCCATATAATTAATGATTAGTGCAATTCAAAAGTACACTTTATTTCAGAAATTGCGACCCTTTGACAGATTGAGTGGGTAAAATTTGCAAACAGCTTTTAAATGGTTTATTCAATGTGCAGCTGGCTGTTGGTAACTTGCAGCTAAATAGATATCTTTTGTATGATACCCCACCCTTTTCCGATTCGATAATGATCAATTTCTGATCTGACGCCGCGATCCCAGCATGTTTATGGCTGGAAAGAACTAATTTCCTGCCGTGGAAAGCTTTACTTGATAAGCATGAAATTATATTTTTATGGCCATGAAATTGAAATCGAATGCGCATGAAAATTACATTATATGCTCATAAAATTAAAATTTAGTGCGCATGAAATTAAGATTAAGCGGGCAAATAATTTACAAAAGAAGGCGTGCAGAAAAACCATTATTGCTTTTGGAATTTGGCAGATTTGATCATCTTTTTAATTCGCTTGCCTGGTGTGAAAATAACTTTTGTCCCTTTTATGTCTGTCGCTTTAACCGCAGTTGCTGTTGTTTTACCCGCTGAACTTAAGCTGATACGAAGACTCCCCAACTCGCCAAGCCGCACAATTTCACCTTCTTCAAGCCGGCTGATCGCCACATCCACAAGTGCATAGATTGCTCCGTGAACGTCGGCACCACTTAAGGTCGATATTTTCTCAATCATATGTGTGAGATCTTCAAGCGTTGTTATCCCACTCACAACAGGTGCTGCATAAAACATTTTCTCACCGCCGCCGGTAACTCCGGGCTGGCTTCTTTCGATTACTCTAAATTTTATGGTCATAATCGCAAAAATTTGAAAGTGAATATCATTTGTTTTTAAAGTGATTCAATGCATCAGATCCGATGATGATTTCCAAAGTTAAACAGTTTTTAATTAAATTTGCGTCTATGACAGTTCAGAAAAATCATCACATAATTGCCGAACGGCTTGGCATCAGCATCAGGCAAATAGACAATACAATCACCTTACTTGAAGAAGGAGCCACGGTCCCGTTTATCTCGCGTTACCGGAAAGAAATGACGGGCAGTCTCGATGAAGTCGCCATCGGAAATATTAAGGAGGCGATTGAACAACTCGATGAGCTCGACAAACGAAAGGTAACCATTCTGAAGACAATCACTGAACAGGAGTTGCTTACCCCTGAACTTCAGACGAAAATAGAACAGTGCTACGATCTGAATGAACTCGAGGACATGTACCTTCCTTATAAGCCCAAACGACGCACACGTGCAACGGTGGCCAGAGAGAAAGGCCTCGAACCCCTCGCCAAATTGATCTTCCGGCAGTTTGAAGCGAATCCTGAAAACCGGGCACTTCAATTTTTAAATGATACTGTTCCCGATGTAAACGAAGCACTTGCCGGGGCGCGGGATATCATTGCTGAATGGATCAATGAAAATCAGAATGCACGAACGATTGTCAGAAACCAATTTCTGCGTGAGGCAGTGATTTCCTCGCATGTTGCAAAAGGGAAAGAAGAAGAAGGGATAAAATTCCGCGACTACTTCGATTCGAGTGAACCGATTAAGCGATGCCCTTCACACCGTTTATTGGCCATGCGCAGAGGTGAGAAAGAGGGTTTTCTAAAATTGGGTGTTGCTCCTGATGAGGAAAAGACGATTGCTGCATTGGATCACTATTTTGTGAAAAGCCGGAACGACAGTGGTGTGCAAATGTCGCTGGCGGTGAAAGACAGTTATAAAAGATTGTTGGCTCCGGCAATCGAAACCGAGGTTTTTGGCACTTCAAAGTCACGGGCCGATGCCGAGGCGATAAGGGTGTTTGTCGAAAACCTGCGGCAGTTACTCCTTGCCGCACCACTTGGACAAAAACGGGTTCTGGCACTCGACCCCGGTTTCCGGTCAGGATGCAAATTGGTTTGTCTCGATGCCCAGGGAAACCTGGTTCATAACGAAACCATCTATCCTCATCAGCCGCAGTCGGAGGTGAGCCAGTCGATCCGAAAGGTTTCAGCCCTTGTGAGTACCTATAAGATAGATGCGATTGCCATTGGAGACGGAACAGCCAGTCGCGAGACGGAGGCGTTTATCAAGAAGATCACTTTTGATCGCCCGTTACAAGTATTTGTGGTGAGCGAAGATGGTGCATCGATCTATTCGGCCTCGAAAGTAGCACGCGATGAATTTCCGCAGTTTGATGTCACGGTGCGGGGGGCTATATCAATTGGTCGTCGCCTGATGGATCCGTTGGCAGAACTTGTGAAGATCGAAGCCCAATCGATCGGGGTTGGGCAATACCAACACGATGTTGATCAGAAACTTTTGCAGAAAGGGCTTGACACCGTTGTTGAATCGTGTGTGAATCTTGTGGGGGTGAATGTGAATACAGCAAGCAGTCACCTGCTCAACTTTGTTTCGGGTTTGGGACCGTTATTGGCCCAGAATATTGTCGACTACCGCAAAGAGAACGGACCGTTTACGGCTCGAACCGAACTGAAGAAGGTTGCCAGGATGGGGCCAAAAGCTTTTGAACAGTGTGCCGGATTTCTCCGGATTCAGGGTGGGACAAATCCACTCGACAATTCAGCAGTTCACCCGGAACGATATTCGTTGGTGAGCAAGATTGCTGCCGACCGGAAGTGTAAAGTTGAAGAGCTGATCGGATTGGAGAATCTAAGGTCCGAAATCGTTGCAGAGAAATACCTGAACGAGGAGGTTGGTCTTCCGACTTTAAACGACATCCTTGCCGAACTTGCAAAACCTGGACTTGACCCACGCTCGGGGATCAAAGTGTTTGAATTCTCAGATGGCGTCCATTCGATGAAAGATATGCAGGTTGGCATGGTACTCCCCGGAATAGTAACGAATATTACGCGGTTTGGCGTCTTTGTTGATGTGGGTGTAAAGCAGGATGGATTGGTTCATATCAGCGAACTTGCGAACCGTTTTGTAAGCGATCCGGCAGAAGTTGTGAAGCTTCACCAACATGTCAAAGTGAAAGTGCTTGAGGTGGATATTCCCCGGAAGCGCATTGCTTTTTCGATGAAACAGGCGGAGTAAACTCATATTTTATATTCCGCGTTTAAAATCTTGGGAAAAGAGAAAGCCTTCACCATTTTCAGATGAAGGCTTTCTCTTTGGTCCATAAAAACAATTAAACCGAGATTAATTCTCCGATTTTTTATCGAGAACCAGAATTGAATTGACCACAATTTCGGAGACAAAGTGGGTCTCCCCATTTTTATCTTCATAAGATCTGTTGGTCAGTTTCCCCTCAATAGCCACTTCAGATCCTTTCTTCAGGTATTTTTCCGCAACTTCAGCCTGCTTTCCCCATGCTACCAATTTGTGCCAGGTTGTTTCTGACTTTTTGTTACCATCGTGGTCACGATAGTCTTCATTAGTAGCAACAGAAAAACTGGCTACGGATTTTTCGCTGTCCAACTTTCTCAATTTAGGGTTGTCAC
>Ga0209724_1000551_pt1 | contig 35970 bp, 35 predicted proteins | sample grotaG_FD_184143 | JGI IMG/M metagenome (GOLD analysis project Ga0209724, IMG submission 184143) | Glacier valley bacterial and archeal communities from Borup Fiord, Nunavut, Canada, to study Microbial Dark Matter (Phase II) -... | ecosystem: Environmental > Aquatic > Freshwater > Ice > Glacier ... | reverse complement strand
CAATTGCAGGGCTGCTACTGCTGCTTCGCACTCGGCTCGCCGCTGGTTGTAGGGGGCGGTCAGCAGGCTGCGCTTCTGGCCGCTCTCCACAATCACCAGCCGGTAGTTGTCGCCTAGCAACAGGGGAACGTGCTGGTACTTTAGGCTGCGGCAATCTAGCAGCAGCGCATGGTCAGCCCGGCTGAGGGTGACGGCGAACTGATCCATGATCCCGCTGGCTACCCCCACGAACTGGTTCTCCGCCCGCTGACAGAGGAGAGCTAGCTGCTCATCGCTAATCGGCAGGTCGTAAATCGCGCGCACAGCGGCGGCCACTGCCACCTCGACCGCCGCCGAGGAACTGAGGCCCGCCCCCGCTGGCAAGTCTCCACCAAAGGCAATCTCGACCCCACCGAACTGGTAGCCTGCCTCACGCAACTGGGCCAGCACACCGCGTGGGTAGTCGGCCCAATTTGCGATCTGCTCTGGCAAGCCGCGAAAGCTGTCGCTCTGTCTCTTGTCCTGGGCATAGAGGAGTACATTGGCGGGGGTAGGTCGGGCCAGCAAGCGGATGTAGCGGTCAATTGCGCTGGGTAGCACGAAGCCGCCGTTGTAGTCGGTGTGTTCGCCGATCAGGTTCACCCGGCCCGGAGCCTGCACCCGCACTCGTGCTTGCCCGCCAAACTGGGCTGTAAAGGTGGCGGTCAACTCCTGCCAGTAATCAGCATTGTTCATGCTCATAATGTGCGCTCCAAATTAGGGATGCGCTGATTATACCACGAAAGCGGCCCCCAAAAAGCCCCCTCCCGGCAGTGGAAAGGGGCTACCTGCTGGCTAACTCCAATGTGGCGCAGGCTAGCGGGTGGTAGTTACCGTGATCGCGCTGTACTCACCGTGCATCCCTTGCCCCGCACAGGAGACGCTGCCCTCTGCGCCCAAATCCTTCTCGGTCATCAGGCCATAGGCAAGGGTGAAACTCTTGGCCTTGAACTTGACCTCATCCACCGCATAGATCAGGGTGCCATCTACCCACCACTCAATGCGGTTATTGCCCTGGTCGTAGAACAGCTTGTAGCTGTGCTGCTGGCCCGGCTGGGTGCTGAGGCGGTTAGTCTCCTTGAAGATGGCGAAGAACTTGTCCTGCTTCAGCCGCCAGCCCAGGTTGCGGACGAGGCGGTAGAGGCGGGTATGCTTCTGGTCGATCCGTCGATGCTCAAAGTAGATAAAGAGGGAGCGCAAGATAGTGGCCTTCAGCTTTGGGGTGCGCTTCTCCATGTCTATGGGGATGCCCTCCATCTGGGGGAAGGGCAGGCGGGCGTAGATCGCAGCCAGGCGGTCGTCGCTGGTGAAGAAGTCGAGGGCGAGGCCTGTGCCAAAGTCGAGGGCGTTGAACGAAGCAAAGCCATCGCGCAAATCACCTGGCATGGTGTCGTGGCCGGTGGCCGCCATCGTAAACTCAAAGCTGATCGTGCCACCATCCGGTACTGCTACCGGCTGCGCGCTAAAGAGCATCTGCTTGGCGTTGTCTAGCATCTGCACGATAGCCTGGGTGTGCGAGTATTGGCTAACATCCATTACCAGGCGGTCAGCAGTGCCTTCCACCGCCGCGTTGTCGTCGGCGTAGGCGAAGTACTCGCCATCACCATAGGTGAAGCCAGCTTGCACCCACTGTGCGCCCGGCTTGCCGAAGCTATCAAAGCCGCCGACCAGGTACGTTCCCGGCTCGGTGCCAATGGTTGGCTGCTGCGCCCGCCAGCGGGTGTAGTCCGCACTGGTTGCCGTCTCGCTCTGGGCGACTGCTCCACTCTGCTGCTCAAGTTGTTCCAATACGCTTGCCATTGCTGTTCTCCTGCTTGATGAAACATTGTTACATTATTCACATTCTATTATACCAGACAGGAGGTGGCGACGCAAGTAGGTTAGCTGCTCGCGCTTACCCAATCAGCCTGGAAGGTGGCGGTGGCCCGTTGCACTGCCGCTGGGTCGTCCAGCAGCAGGCTGATCTCGCGGCGGCGGTCGAGGCTCTCCGTCGTCAGGTTGAGGCTGCCAATCTGGATCGCGGCTGCGTCGCGGATCAGCAGCTTGCAGTGGGGGCGAGGCTGGCTGAGGGTGCGGCTGAGGAGGGTAGGAGCCAGGGAGTGCAAGCGGGCCAGCAGAGTGCCGCTCGCTCGCTCGCCAAGCAGCAGGCGCACCTGCACTCCCGCATTGGCCCGCGCTGCCAACAGGTCGGCCACGGCGGGGTCGTCGAATTGCTCATGCTGCACATAGAGGCTGTGCTGGGCCTGGTTAATGAAGTTGAAGGTTTGCGCCCGGCTGTTGATCGGACTGACTATCAGGTTGGCAACTTCGCTGGCCGTGGGCTGGCCCTCCTGCTCGCGCCAATCTGCCTCAAATGTGCTAGTGACTGCACTGGCTACCGCCAAGTCGTCAGTTGCTACGCCGTAGTCGCGCACTCCCGGCCAGGCAGCGACGAAGTTGGCGGTGGTGATTACCGTATGTTCACCGTCGGCCACGAAGCACTTGGCGTGCGTCTTGACGAAGTAGGGCGGCGACCAGCGGGCTGCTACCCCTGCCTGGATCAGCCGCTCGTAGACGGGCTGGTTGCCGGCGGTGGCGCGGTCGAGGATCGCCCTCACCAGCACCCCACGGTGGGCCGCTGCGCTGATCGCCTGCTCTACTGCCCCCTGCTCTAGCCGAAAGATGTACACGTCCAGCGTCTGGCGAGCGGCAGCCAGTGGACTGACTAGGGGACTTAGCCCATCGTCGGGCAGGATGAAGAAATTGATGCTCATGTACTCTCCTTTTTGGGGGATCAATTCTTGCTGGCTCTTGCCTGATCCAGCCGTGATTTGCCGGGCAATTGGCACTTGTGATATAGTGGCATATTGCCGCGGCAGTAACTCCGGGCCAGCACAGACGAAGGGTAGTAGATGGATATACTTGAGCAGGCGTGGCAATTTGCGGGCCAGTACCAGACCGAGTTCTGGGATGCGCTCAAGATACACATCATCCTCTGTCTGGCAGCCCTCGCGCTGGCGGTGGCTATCTGCGTGCCGCTGGGGGTCTGGACCAGCCGTCGGGGGCGTGGGACGATGCTGGTACTCAACAGCTTCGGGGCAGCGCGGGCCTTGCCCAGCCTGGCTGTCCTTTTCCTACTCTACCCCCTGCTGGGTATTGGCTTCCTACCGGCCCTGGTCGCCCTCACCCTGCTGGCCTGCCCCCACCTGCTGATTGGCACGGATGTAGGCCTGCGCGGGATCGACCCGGCGATCAGCGAGGCAGGGCGGGGCATGGGGATGTCTCCCTTGCGGCTGCTGCGACAGGTGCAGTTGCCCCTGGCCCTCCCGCTGATTATCGGCGGCGTGCGTAGCGCGGCTGTCGAAGTGATCGCCAGTGCTACGCTGGCCTACCTGATCGGCGCAGGGGGACTGGGCTTCTTCCTTTTCGCCGGGCTGGCCCGCAACCGACCGGAGATACTGCTGGTCGGTGCCATACCGATTGCCCTGCTTGCCCTGGTCAGCGAAGCACTGCTGGCGAGCTTGCAGCGGCTCTTTAAGTACAACTAGTCCGTTCCCCAGGCGGGGGCGGTTGTTCCTGGAAGGAACAGAAAGAGGACACACGATGAAGGCTAAGATGCTGATTGTGGCTTTGCTTGCCGCAATTACTCTACCGCTGGTGGGTTGTGACAACAACAGCAGCACCGCTGCGACCACCAATGGGAAGAAGGTAGTGGTCGCCTCCAAGAACTTTACCGAGGCCGTGCTGATCGGCGAGATGTATGCCCAGTTGCTCGAAGCAAACGGGATCCCGGTAGATAAGACCAAGATCAACCTGAACGATACCGCCCCCGTCCATGCTGCCCTGATCAAGGGCGACATTGACCTCTACCCAGAGTACACCGGCACTGGGTTGACCGTCATCCTCAAGAAGGATGTGATCCCCGACGCACAGAAGACCTACGACACGGTGAAGGCTGATTATGCCAGCCAATTCAAGCTGACCTGGCTTGCCTACTCGCCGATGAACGACACTCAGGCCATTGCGATGAAGAAGGCGGACGCAGATGCCCTGGGGATCAAGACGATGAGCGATTTCGTCGCCAAGTCCGACCAGATCACCCTGCTCTCCACTGCCGAGTTCGACACTCGCCCCGATGGTATCCCTGGCATTGAGAAGGCTTACGGCAAGCTGAACCTCAAGGGGAAGGTTGACCTGGAGAACTCGATCAAGTACAAGTCGCTAGCCGATGGCAAGGGCAACGCCGTGATCGCCTACAGCACCGACGGGGCAATCTCTGGTCAAGGGCTGTTGGTGTTGCAAGACGACAAGAAGCTCTGGCCGCCTTACAACGTCGCCCCGGTCGTGCGTGACGACATCCTCAACACCTACCCCAAGATCAAGGACGTGCTGGACGGACTGGCCCCCAAGATCACCAATGACGCTATCGCCACGATGAACTGGCAGGTGGACGGCCCCACTAAGGCCAAGCCCGCTGATGTTGCCAAGAAGTTCCTTCAGGAGCAGGGTCTGCTCAAGTAAGGCCACAGCCGAGCGGCGGCTGGCTTTAGTGCTGGCAAAGTGAGGGGCGGGCTAACCCTCGTCCCTCGCAGGTCAGGGGAAGCGAGAGAGCGATGATAAGCGAAGCAGTCAGCAACCAGCAGGCGGCTGGCGAACAGGATAGGCCGCAGCCAGTGATCGTCTTTGAGGATGTAAGTAAGCAGTATCCTGGCACTGCCAGCTTCGCGGTTGACCACGTGAGCCTGGCTGTGCAGCCTGGTGAACTGATAGTGTTGCTCGGCCCCAGCGGTTGCGGCAAGACGACCCTGATGAAGATGGTCAATCGGCTGATCGAACTGACCAGCGGGTGGATCTACATCAACGGCACGCCGATTGGCGATGTGCCAGTCAATGCGCTGCGCCGTAGCATCGGCTATGTGATCCAGAACGTTGGCCTCTTTCCACACATGGACGTAGCCCGCAACATCGCGGTGGTGCCAGAGATGGTTGGCTGGGATAAGGCGCGGATCGCCACGAGAGTGGAGGAACTACTGGGCCTGGTTGGCCTGCCCGCCACCGAGTTCGCCAAACGCTATCCCCGCCAACTATCTGGCGGCCAGCAGCAGCGGGTGGGGCTGGCGCGGGCGATGGCCGCAAACCCAGCGGTGATGTTGATGGACGAGCCATTCGCCGCGATTGACAGCATCACCCGTAGGCGGCTACAAGACGAACTGATCCGCATTCAGCGCACGGTGCGAAAGACGATCCTCTTTGTCACCCACGATGTCGAGGAGGCGTTGCGCCTGGCCGACAAGATCGTAGTGATGCGTGAGGGGCAGGTTGTGCAGTATGATACCCCGCTGCACCTGCTTAGTCGGCCCGCCGACGACTTTGTGGCCCAACTGGTGGGCGCGGATGATGTGCTGCGTGGCCTCAGCCTGATTGATGTCGGCACGATCATGCAGCCGCTCAGCCAGCCTCTGCCAGCCGTTTCGGCCAGTGGAGCGGGGCCGAACCTGCAACTGCACAGCAACCTGCGTTACGCCCTGGGCTTGTTCCTGACCAGCGGGGCAGAGCGGATCGTGGTGCAGGATGAGCGCGGGGCAGCGGTGGGCCAGATCAGCTTTGCCCAGGTGCGCCATCTCAGCGTGGGCGGCCACGTGGGGGCAGAGGAGTGAGCTACATCTTCGAGAACTGGGATGTGGTGTTTGGCTACACCCTGGAACATCTCAGCCTGGTTGGGCAAGCCCTGGCTATTGCCCTGCTGTTCGCCCTGCCAGTCGGCGTAGCGGTCAGCCGCGTGCGCTGGCTGGCGACCGGGGTGCTGGCCGTCCTCGGCATCATCTACACCGTCCCCAGCCTGGCTCTGCTTGGCTTCCTGATCCCCTTCACCGGGCTAGGTAGCGGCACCCTGCTGATCGCCCTGGTCGCCTACGCTCAGGTGACGCTGGTTCGCAATATCACCCTCGCCTTCAATGGCATTGACCCTGCTGTGGTTGAGGCGGCCAAAGGCATGGGCATGAACGGCTGGCAGCGGCTCTACCGGGTGGAGTTCCCGCTCGCGCTGCCAGTAATCTTCGCTGGGGTGCGCGTCACAGTGCTGCTGTTGGTTGGCCTAGCAACAATTGGCGGCTGGGTAGCAGCGGGCGGCCTGGGGCGGCTACTCTACACTAGCCTCAAGACAGATGACCTCAATGGGGTGCTGGCAGCAGCCTTGATGCTCTCGCTGCTGGCGATCCTTGCCGATCAGCTTTTCCGCACCATCGAACGCTTCAGCCGCCGCGACCTGCTGGTTAGGCCGTAGGCTCAGAGGCTGCTAGCGTTCATCATGAAGCCGCCGTCTACGGTGAAGGTAGTAGCATTGACGTAGGCTGCCTCGTCGGAGGCTAGCCACGCGGCAAGGGCAGCCACATCCTCTGGCGTGCCGAGGCGGTGCAAGGGGATGGCAGCCTTTAGCTCCTCGATCTTGGCCGGGTCTTGCAAAGTGTCGCTGTTGATCGGGGTGGCAATCGCGCCAGGGGCGATGTTGACCACTGTGATACCCTGGGGGGCAAGTTCAACGCCCAGATTGCGGGCTAGCATTTGGAGACCGCCCTTTGAGGCGCAGTAAGGGGTATTGCGTGGCATTGGCTCATCCTCGTGGATCGAACTGATGTTGATGATCTTGCCACCCTTGCCCGCCGCTAGCATCTGCTTGACCGCCGCCTGGGTGCAGAAGAACGCGCCCTTCAGGTTGGTGTTGATCACCGCATCCCAGTGTGCCTCGCTCACATCCGACAAAGCTTCATCCTTAAACTCGATCCCTGCGTTGTTGATCAAGATGTCTAGCCGCCCATACTTCTCAATTGCCGCCTGCACGATCTTGTAGCAGTCCGCAACCACGCTGATGTCGCCCTGCACTGTGATCGCCGCATCCGGACCGCCTGCCGTCTGGCATTGCTGGGCGACCTGTTCGGCTGGGCCAGCGGACTTGCGGTAGTTGATCACCACCTGCGCGCCCTCCTGAGCCAGCCGTAGGGCGATAGCCGCCCCGATCCCTGTCCCTGCGCCCGTGACCAGCGCGATCTTACCCTGTAGCTTCATAGTCCCTCCTCCTGTGGTTGAGTGGCTGGGGATGCTACCCCCGCCTTGCTGCCATAGCTACAAGCTGCTAAGCACGTTGCGCGCCCTGTGCGTCTTCGCCGCTAGAGTTCAGGTAGCTCGTCTAGACCGCCGAGGCCGAAGTGGCGTAGGAAGGCGGCGGTGGTGCCGTAGAGGATGGGGCGGCCCACGCTTTCCTGCCTGCCGACCTCCTCAATCAGCCCACGTGCCAGCAGGGTATTGACTACCCCGCCACAATCCACCCCGCGCACGGCCTCCAATCCCGCCCGCGTAACCGGCTGGCGGTAGGCGACCAGGGCCAGGGTCTCCAACGCTGGATCGCTCATGCGGCTCTGCGCCTGCGCTCCCGTCAGCCGCTCGATCACCGCTGCCGCCTGGGGTGCGCTGGTCATCTGCACGCTGTCGCCATGACGCAGCAGGCGCAGCCCACGATGGCGGGTAGCTAGCTCGTCTTGCAGGCCATAGAGGGCATCCTCCACCTCCTGACCAGTGAGGCCGAGCGAGGCAGCGATGGCTGCCACCGTCAACGGCTCGCTGCTGACAAAGAGTAGGGCTTCGATCAGGCTGGCGGGCGAGATGGCGGCCAGCAGTTCGTCCAGTTGAGCGCGCTTCTGCTTGTCGTTCATCTTGTCGTTCATGTCGCTATTATAGCAATTCCACCGCTACGCTGTCGAAGCACGCACTCCCCTGCGCCCAGAGGCCCAGGCCGCCTGCGAAGTAGGCAGTATCGCTGGTTTCCACCAGCAGTTCACCGTCCAGGTAGCCACGCAGGATTTGGCCGCGCACTATCACGCGCAATGTTCGCCACTGGCCCGTCTGCACCTGCGTCACCGCCTGCTTGGTGGGGCTGAGTTTGCTGCTAGCGTAGAGGTAGAGGCTGGAGTACTGGAGGCGGCTGTCCACCGTGTAGAGGAAGTAGTTGTTGCGATCCTGGGCGCGAAAGAGCAAGCCCGCCTGTGCGTCCGTGCCGAGCCGCACGCGAGCAGTTAGGTCGAAGTCGCTGTAGAGGTCGCTGCCAACAGCAATGGCTCCCGCCGTTCCCTGCTGGCAAATCCCCGCGCCCGCCAGCAACCGCCAGTCGCCAGCGTAGATCGTAGTGCCTGCGGGCAGGTTGCTGACAAACGACCAGTGATGGGCCAGGCCAGGGGTGAGGGTTGGGTCGTTGAAGCGGTAGTAGACAGTTGGCACTCCACCGCCAACCGCGTCCACGCTGGCAGGGGTGGCTGGGACTGGGGGCTGACTGCCGTCACAGGCGAGCAGCAGGGCAAGCAGGAGAGCCAAAGCGGGTAGTTTAAGTGGCCTGTGCATCTGGTTGTTTTACCTTATCATCCATGCCACAGGCATCAGGCTGGCTGAAGGGCAGGCTGTAGATCACCTCGTCGGTCATCTCGCCCTGGATCAGTTCGGCATCCTTGATGTAGTCGCTCTGCACGAAGCCGAGCCGTCGGACGAGGGCGATGGAGCGGGTGTTGCGGGTGTCGATCCGCGCAATAATCCGACTGAGGGGATAGTTGGCGCAGAGAAAGGCAATCATGGCGTGGCAGGCTTCGGTGGCGTAGCCAAAGCCCCAGTAGCGAGTGGGCAGGGTGTAAGCAAGCTCTGCCACCCAACCACTGTAGATCGTGGCCTGGGTGGTGCCGACTATCGCGCCCTCGTGCAGGCGGATCGCCCAGTTGAGCCACAGTTCGCTGCTGTCGGGTGCCGTACGCCGCTCCCAACTACGGTACTTGTTGGCAAGCTGGCGGAGGCTGCTCGCTGGCAGGCCGTTCTGGTAGCGATAAATCTCTGGGTCGCCCATCAAGGGATAGAGAGCTTCGGCATGGTGGGCGATGAGCGGCTCCAGGCGCAGGCGGTCACTGTCGATCACCGCTTCGGGGTTGACCAGTTGCAGCATGGTCAGCTTTGCCTACCGCTGCGTAGCACCTGGGTCATCGCTTCGCTGCCGTCCTGCATCTGCGCCTCGGCAATTGCGCTGTCGGCGTGTAGCCTCAGCACCTTCGCCTCGTTCTCGCGCCCCTGCGTCTCAAGATAGTCGGCTAGCACGCGATAGCTAGCTGCCAGTTCGTAGGGATAGTCGCGCTCCTGAAGCAGTTCGAGAGCGTGGCGCATATTAGCCTCTGCGCCCTTGACCGCAAGGTTAGCCTGAGCCTGACCCAACACCCGCAGGAGGGTGGCCCGCAGGAAGTGGTCGTCGCTACCGACGCGGGCCAGGCCATCTTCGGCGAAGCTGAGAGCCTCTACTCCTGCACCTTGCCCCACAGCAGTACTAGCTAGACCGTAGAAGATCGCTGCTTGCATCCCCTCCAGGCCAAAGCGAGTGCTTGCTTGCAGAGCCTCCTGGTAGCTGGCCGCCGCCAACGCGAAGTCACCTTTCACGCTGTGGATGCTGCCGAGCAGGGTAAGGGCGGCTACCTGCTGGCGGCGCGAACCCAACTCCGTACTCAAGCGTACGCTGTTCTGGCCGACCCGCTCCGCCTCATCTAGCCGACCTTGCCAGAGGTAGACGTGGCCGAGACTGGTCAACACCTGGGCTTCGCCGAGGCGGTCGCCGAGCGTCCGCATCAGGTCGCGGGCCTGCTCGTCGTAGCCTTCAGCCCGCTGCAACTGGCCGATGATCGCGTAGGTAGTCGCCAGTTCGGCTAGGCAGTAGGCCGAGCCACGCTTGTCTCCGAGGCCGGTATAGAGAGCCTGCGCCTCTTGCAAGAACCAGATCGCCTCCTTAAACTCGTCACGCTGACTGCAAATCTTGCCAAGCTGGAACAAGGCGCGGGCCTGCCCACTGAGGTCTTCGAGGGCTGAGCAGGTGGTGTAGAGCTTGCGGAAGTAGGTTTGGGCCTTCGCCGTCTGGTCACTAGCCAGTGCGATCTCGCCGAGGACGGCCAGCACGTCCGCTTCGCCCTTGCTGTCTTTCGCTGCCTGATAGAGGGCCAGAGCTTCTTCGGCCAACTCGCGGGCCTGCTCAAGGCGGGTCTGGCGGGTATAGACCCCAGCCATCTGGGTCAAGGCGCAGGCACGGTTGCTGTGATCGTTCTGCTGGGCCGCCAGGGTGGCCGCCTCGCCAAGTTCGGTCAACGCCTGCGCGTAGCGAGCCTGCACCTCAAGCATGGTGGCGTGGGAGCAGAGCAGTTCGATGTATTCTTGGGCCAGCGGCACCCCGCTCAGGCGGATCAGGTCGAGGGCGCGGTTGTAGAGGTCAGCAGCAGTGCTGATGTTCTGGCGGCTACGCTCGCGGTCGCCCGCCGTGCGCAGGTAGGTGATCGCGTGCTTGGCCGTGTCGCTGTTGCCGCTCGCCCCCGCTGCCAGGCTCAACACCTCGCGCTCCAGGCGGGCCGCCTGCTCGTAGTGGTAGCCGATCAGGTCGCTGAACTCGGCTACCCGCCCCTTCGCCGTCGCCGCGATCCAGCCCGCCATCACTTCATGCTCCTTGAAGCGGCGGGCCTTCGGCAAGCTGTTGTAGGCAACATCCCGCGCCAGGGTGCTGCGGAAGCTGAACTCGCGTTCGCCCGCAAAGCGGCTGCCGCCCAACCGCTCGACAATGAACTCGCGCTCCTGCAAGCTCCGCAAGGTCGCCTCGGTCGTCGTCCCTGCATCAGGTTGGTAGAGGTGTTCAACAGCCCCGCGCCAGAAGATGCGGCCAACCACTGCTGCCGCCTGCAAGGTGCGCTTGGCCCCCGCCTCCAACCCATCGATGCGCGCCCCGATCAACGCCTGGATCGTATCCGGCACCCGCACATCCGCCAGGTTGACCGACCGCCCACCGCCAATGCCGCTGTCCACCAGCATTCGCACCGTCTCCTCAATGTAGAGTGGGTTGCCTTCGGCTGCTGCCAGGATGTGATCGTGCAGATGGTCAGGCAGGGTGGGTAGACCCGCACTCTGGCTTAGTTCGGTCAGCACCGCCGCGCTATCCGCCTCGTCGAGGGGGGTGAGAACGAGAGTGGGGTAGCTGTTCTGCACCCGCTCGGCCCAGACGCGTCGGGCCTGTGCCTCTTGCACCTCTCCATGGCCCTCTACCAACTCTGGTCGAGCAATGGCGACGACCAGGATCGGCACCCCCTGCGCGGTAGTCAGCAGGTGATCGAGGAAGTCGAGCAGACTGGGGCGCGCCCAGTGGATGTCTTCTACCGCCAACACGAGCGGGGCAAGGGCAGCCTTTCGCTCAAAGTAGCGACGGAGACCCCAGAAGATTTCGTCGCGGCGGTTGTCGCCACCGATGCGGTTGAGCGGGTTCTCTGCTTCTTCCAGGCTGAGGAGGAAGCCGAGGCGGTCGCTGACGGCGGCGATCTCTTGTAGGGTGGCCTTCTCGTCTTGGTCGCCCACCTCGCGGTAGAGGCGCGTCACCTGCTCGTTCAGCTTGCGATTGGCCTCTACGCCACTGTCGTCGTCCAGGATGCCGCAATCCTTCTTGATCATCTCACCGAAGGCGGCATAGGTGTTGCCACTGCCGTAAGGCAGGCAACGACCTTTGAGGTAGTAGACCTGCTCTGGCAGGCCGTCCAGGTACTTCTCGAACTCGTAGAGGAAGCGCGACTTGCCAACCCCAGCAGCCCCGTAGACCAGAGCCAGGTTAGCCTTCCGCTCGCGCTCAACCGCGTGGTAGACCAGCTTGATCGTGGAGAAAAGAGTGTCGCGGCCTTGCATAGGGGCTTCCAGACCGCTGATTTGCCGCTTCTCGTTGCGGCGCGCTTTGACCCCGATCACATCCCAGACTGGCACTGGTTGGGCCTTGCCACGCACGCTCATCGGCGGTAGTTCTCGGTACTCGATAATATCCAGGGTAGCCCGCGCTGTCGTCTCGCCAACGAGGATGTGGCCCACATTGGCGGCGTGCTGCAAGCGGGCGGCCAGGTTGACCGCGTCGCCCATCACAGTATAATCCTGCTCGCGGTTGCCGCCCATGATGCCAGCCATCACCTCACCTGTGTTGATGCCAATATGCAGGTCGAGGGTAAAGCCGCGCTTGTGCTTCAGTTCTTCGCTCAGGCTCTTGATCGAGCGTTGCATCTCCAGCGAACAACGCACCGCCCGCTCTGGGTCATCCTCGTGGCTGGTCGGCGCACCAAACAGCACCATAATGTTGTCGCCCATGTACTTGTCCACCTTGCCGTCATAGCGGTGGACTTCTTTGGTCAGCAGGTCCAGGCACTTGTCACTGATCAGCTTGACTTCTTCGGGGTCAAGTTGCTCGGCCATCGCGGTAAAGCCCGCAATATCGCCGAAGATGATCGTCACTATCTTGCGCTCGTCCTCGCTGCGGCGGGGAGTGTCACTGCTGAAGCGTGGGGTGGGCGGCTCCTCCACCACATTGTATTGGGCGGCGAAGCTGCGGATGGGGCCGGTCAGCGCGGGCAGCCGTGTGCCGCACTCACCACAGTAGCGACTGCTGGGCCGATTGCCAAAGCCGCAGGTGGCACAGGCGACCGCTTCTGGCTCTGGTAGCGGCAAGGCAGAACCGCACTCGCCACAAAACTTCATCCCCCCAGGATTGTTAAAGCTACAATTGCTGCACTTCATCTCGGCACCGCCTCGCATCTGTAACGTTTATCGCATCACTTGCAATTATAAGCAGCCCAACCCCTTGCGTCAAGCTGGAAGTAGGCCAAAAGGAGTAAGGGTGCCGTTGGCAGAATGCTTCCCCCAACCTTGCCAGCCGCCCCACCAGGCTTGTCACTTGCACTGGGGTGCTGTACAATGGGGGTAGAGGACAGTGAAGTTCCCCGCTGGATTGAGGGCATATGACCGACCGTATTCGCCAGGCTTTTGCCGCTGCTCTGTTGGCGTTCTTCATCAACATCTCACTTGCGGCGGGGGCTGGGGCCAACCGCAGCGAGGAAGCGATGCGTATCTGGCTGGCCCGCCCGGCTATCGTGCTTGCCTATGACCCCGACGACATCAGTGGCGAACTGCACTTCATGGCCGACTTTGAGCGCGACCCTTCTGCTGTGACCGAGGAGTGGGCGGCGGATGAAGATGCACCGCCAGTGCTTGCGGGTGAAGATGAGAGCCTGAGCGTGCGGTTGATCCTTGCTGGCGAGTCGGTAGAGAGTCGCCGTTTGGCATATCCCCTAGAAGCGGCGGAGGCACTACCCGACCCCAGCCTGGACTCCAGTGGCTATGACCGCTGGCTGCTCGGCTACCTCTCCCCCCGCCAGGCACTGTACCTGCGAATTGTCCCCAACAGCCTCGAACTAGCTGCCGACGAGTACGACCTGCGCTGGCGCAAGAACTGAGGACGAGCAAAGCGTGGGCGGTGGTGCAAAGCTGGTCGGCCTTGCACCCCCACTAGCCCTGCTTTGCCTTCTGCTACATCACTTCCAACGTGCGGCGCAGTTCGATCACCTGATCGCGCAGCAAGGCCGCCTTCTCGAACTCTAGCTGCTTGGCTGCCGTCTTCATCTGCACCTCCATGTCCTTGATCAGGCGGGTGATCTCGTCGCGGGGGATCGCCAGTTCGCCAGGGGAGATAGTTGCGCCACTGGAGATGTTGTAGGCCGCCTTCTCCTCGGCTACCTTCATGCGCTGGGTGATGTCACGGATGCTCTTGACAATGGTCATTGGCTCAATGCCATGCTCCTCATTGTGCTGCATCTGGATCGCCCGACGGCGGTAGGTCTCGTCAATCGCCGCCTTCATCGAGTCGGTCATGCGGTCGGCGTACATCAGCACCGAACCTTCGACGTGGCGGGCTGCCCTGCCTATGGTTTGCACCAGCGAGTCGCGGGAGCGCAAGTAGCCCTCCTTGTCCGCGTCCAGGATAGCGACCAGCGACACTTCGGGCAGGTCTAGCCCCTCGCGCAGTAGGTTGATGCCCACCACCACGTCGAACACGCCGAGGCGCAGGTCGCGCAGAATCTCGATCCGTTCCAGGGTCTCAATGTCGCTGTGCAAGTACTGGGTCTTGACCCCCATCTCTTTAAGATAGTCGGCCAGGTCTTCGGCCATCTTCTTGGTCAGAGTGGTGACCAGAGCGCGTTGACCGTTTTGCACTCGCTGCTTGATTTCGCCGAGCAGGTCATCTACCTGCCCTTTGGTTGGGCGCACCGTGATCGTGGGGTCAAGCAGCCCGGTGGGGCGGATGATCTGCTCCACCACCTGCTGGCTGTTCTTGAACTCGAACTCGCGGGGGGTCGCGCTGACGTAGACGATCTGGTTGAGGTGCTTGTCAAACTCCTCATAGGTGAGCGGGCGGTTGTCCATTGCGCTGGGCAGGCGGAAGCCGTATTCGACCAGCACTTGCTTGCGCGAACGGTCGCCCCCACTCATGCCGCCGATCTGTGGCACCGCAATGTGCGACTCGTCAATGAACAGGATGAAGTCGTCAGGGAAGTAGTCCATCAGTGTCCAGGGGGTCTCACCCGCGTCGCGGCGACCAAGGTGGCGGGTGTAGTTCTCCACTCCAGAGCAGTAGCCAGTCTCCTGCAACATCTCCACGTCGTACATCACGCGCTGGCGGATGCGCTGGGCCTCGATCAGCTTGCCCTCGCGCTCGAACTCCTTGACCCGCTCCTCCATCTCGGCGATGATGTCTACTACTGCCAGTTCTAGCTTCTCTTGGGTAGTGATGAAGTGCTTGGCCGGGTAGATGTCAATCTTGTTGCGCTCAACCAGCACCTCGCCGGTGAGCGGATCGAAGTCGGTGATGCGGTCGATCTCGTCGCCGAAGAACTCGATGCGGATGCCTAGTTCCTCGTAGGCCGGGTAGACCTCCAGGGTGTCCCCGCGTACGCGGAAGGTGCCGCGCTTGAACTCCATGTCGTTGCGATCGTACTGGATGTCGATCAGGTGGCGCAGTAGACGGTGGCGGCGCACAGCCTGGCCCTTCTGGAGCGAAACTACCACCTTGCCGTACTCCTCTGGTGAGCCGAGGCCGTAGATGCAAGAGACGCTAGCGACGATGATCACGTCCTTGCGCTCGAACAAGGCGCGGGTGGCGGCGTGACGGAGCTTGTCGATCTCCTCGTTGATATCCGAGTCCTTCTCAATGAAGGTGTCGGTGCGCGGGATGTAGGCTTCGGGCTGGTAGTAGTCGTAGTAGCTGACGAAGTATTCAACCGCGTTGTTGGGGAAGAACTCCTTGAACTCGGCATAGAGTTGGGCGGCTAGCGTCTTGTTGGGCGAGAGGATCAGGGCGGGCCGCTGCATCGCCTCGATCACCGCTGCCATCGTGCGCGTCTTGCCGCTGCCGGTCACACCCAGCAAGGTCTGGCCGCGCTGCCCGCTCTGCAAGCCCTGGACAAGCTGCTCAATCGCCTTCGGCTGGTCGCCGCGAGGCTGTAGATCGGAGATGACCTTTAGCTCTGGCATCGTCACTTTCCCCTCTGTATCACTAAATGAGGCACTGTTCGCAGACTATATTATAGCACATTCGTGCGTTATCTGCCAGTCTTTGGGGTTGGGTAAGGACTCATGGCAGTGGGTGTGCCCGGTTGAACTGCTCTATGCTATGCACTGCCTCTGCTACTGCCGCTCGCACTTCCACATCAGGGTCGTCGCGCAAGCGGACGAGGAAGCCGAAGATCACATTGTTCACCCCGGCTTGTACCTCTGCGGACTGGGTGTAGATGAAGGCGAGGGTACGAGCGCACTCGGCGCGTACCATTGGAGCGTCATCACCCAGACCAAGCATCAGGCTGCTCGCAGCACGCAGGTCGGGGTAGCCACGCAGCTTGTGGGCGGCCTCAAGGCGGGTGGCGGCATCAGCCCTCCGCAGCGACAGCGTGTACCCCCACTTGTCACGCTCCCGCTCCCACGCTCGTGTGCCGTTCAGGGTCAGCATGGCTTCGCGGATCAGCAGCAGCAGCCAGATGACCAGCAGGACGGGGGAGATGATCCCCATGATGATCAAGCGGGGGACGGACAGCACCCAGGCCGCCACTGTGATCCACCGCTCGGCCTTCGCTGAGAGCTTAGGTTCGTCTGGTGCAGTTAGCAACTCGTCTTCCTCTGCCACTGTATGCTCCAACCCGTTCTTCAAGCAGCTCACTTACTCTCGCTTCAGCACATCATCCTTCGCCTCATCCTTCGGCTGATCTTTCAGCACATCATCCTTCGCCTCATCCTTTAGTTCATCCTTGCGCTGCGCGCTCAGCCGCTCGCGCCGTTTGCGTCGGCTGTACGGCTGTCCCACCCTGTTCTTGCTGGTGGCTGGCTGATCAACAGCGATCTCATGCCCGTACATCGCTATCCGGGCCATCAGGTATGTGATTCCGCACCAGAATGCTGCGAAGATCGGCAGTCCGATGTCGCCACCGCGTGATCGGGAGACGAACAGGCTGAGAATAACCAGCCCTATCGATATTAGGCAGAACAGCGAGATCACCGTTGCCCCACCCCATGCCGCCCCCAACGAGTAGATTTCGGCTCGCCGTGGGTTACTGGGATCGTAGACAACGGTAACATCCTCGCCCACTGGTGGGGGGCTTCCGCCCTGGTTGCCAAGCTGTGAGGTAAAGCGTAGCTGCTGGTGGTTGGCCTCGTAGGCGACTACTGGGTAATACTGACGATGGTGTGTGGTATTCCAGGTCTTGATGCTCACTACCTTGCCGCTGGTACGGATGCCGGTGCGGGAGAGGCGGGTCAGCTTGACAAATAGCTGCACGATCAGCAGCAACATGGTCAGGATCAGTACCCCGCTCATTGCTGTCACTATCAGACTACGCAAGTCGTTCATTACTCTGTTTGCCTTTACCATTCTGTTGCTGCGGCAACGCCCTTAGTTCATCACCTCGCGTGCGCCCTCGACCTGGCGGCGGAAGGCGACCTCGACCGCGTTCAGTTCGCCCGCCAGCGTGACCTCGGCCATCACGCCGACGCAATAGTAGCGGGCCTCGTCCAGCCCATCGCCAGCCCACTGCACCAGCAGTTCCTTGAACTTCATCACCGCATCACCGATAGTCATACCCGCCGCCCGCTTGTGCAGCAAGTCGTTAACTGTATGTTCGCCCATGCGGACAACGACCATCGGCTCCGACTCGTCTGGTTCGCTGATCCGTCGGTAAGCGACCACGCCCTCCATCGGCACGTAGATGCTCCAGGTCTCGTCTTGATTGTTCAACGCGGAAGCTCCTTTGCTGCTAAACAAGGTTTGATGAGCAAGCTGCCAATAGTGGCCACTACGCTTCTAGTATAAAGATGAACTCGTCGCCCTCCTCCTCAGGCAGGAGCGCGAACCCACACTTCTGCAACACCCGCTGCGAAGCGACGTTGTGCTTGACAACATGAGCGTAGAGCGGGCGGGTTGCTTGCTGAGCGAGAAAGACGGCCAGGGCTTTGCTAGCAACCCCTCTAGCCCAGTACTCCCTGCCCAGCCAGTAGCCAACTTGACGCTGACCGTCCTGCTCAAAGCTGCCGATATTGCCCGCCACCGCCCCATCGAACAGAATGGTGCGGGCGATCACCTGTTCGTTCCGCAGTATCTTGGCCCAGTGCGCCATGAATGCAGCCTCGTCTCTGGCGGGGAAATCAGCCATCTGGGTTGCCTCTGGGTCTAGCTGCTGGGCAAAGAAGATCGGCAGGTCGGCTTCGCTCACTTCGCGCAGCAGAACACCACCTGTGGAGGGCTTCGATGTGCTTCTATCCATTTCATCTCATCCTTTCTGCCCTGCCAAATTATTCTACTTCTTAGCCAGAGCTTCGCGCAGGGCTACCGCTTCGGCAATCGGTGCGGAGCAGGTCTGGCCGACACAAAGGTAGGCTTGCGGCACCTCGCTGGCCGGGTAGCCACCCTGGGCGATCAACTCTGCGTCGGCAGCGTCGGCAGGGTCGAGGGTCTGCACCAGCAGCCAGGGGTGGTAGCTGCCGAGGGCAGCCAGGGTCAGAGCGCGAGTGGCGGCGGCCTGTGGTGGGCCGACGACCACGACATGGGTTGGATAGCTGAGGGCGTGTTCGACGGCAGTGGCATAGCCTGCGGCGAAGAAGCCGAGCGACTGGTATTCCTCGCTGAAGGCACGCAGGCTGCCCAGGGCCAGTGCGCTGTAGCGTTCGTCACCGCTGAGGTGGTAGAGGCGCAGCAGGAAGTCTGCGGCGCGGGCGTTCTCGGCCAGGGGCTTGAGGCGGTAGCGCAATCTGCCCAGCGGCTCGTCGTCGATCCGGTCGTAGAAGCCACCACCCGCCGCGTCGTACAGATGGGCGGCCAGCCAGTCAGCCAGTTCGCGGGCCGCTAGCAGGTAGCTGCGTACCCCCGTGTAGCTGTAGGCAGCGAGCAACCCCTCACCCATACTCACCTGGTCGTCCAGCAATCCCGTGCCGAGCGGCAGACCAGCGAGCGAGAGGTTGTGGTACATGGCACCGTCGGGGGTGCGTAGCTCTTGCAGGTGACGATCAATCGTCTTGCGGGCAAACTCGGCAAGCTGTGGGCGGTCGAGGGCAGCGGCGGCGAAGAAGTAGCTGGCGGCCAGCGCGCTGCTCCAGGCTGTGTAGATGCGGCGGTCAACGTAAGGAGCTTGTAGTCCGCTGCGGCCTGCCTGGTCAAGCGCGTAATACTCCTCGTCTGCGTCCTGGCTGCCGTAGAAGCCGCCCTGTTGCTGGTCGGTCAGGGTGCTGTCGAGGTAGCGGATCGCATCGAGCGCAACCGTGCCGTAGCGGGGGTCGAGCAGCAGGCTGGCAGCAACGTAGTTGTGCAGCAGGCCCGCGTGATCCTCGCCCATCTTCTCAAAGTGGGGGACGCGCCACTGGCGGTCGGTCGAGTAGCGGAAGAAGCCGCCCTCTACGTGGTCATACATCCCCTGATCAGCCATGCCGTCGAGCGTCTTACGCAACACCGCCGCCCAGTGCTGTTCACCGCTATGCCAGAATTGGCTGAGAACGAGGGCGACGGTTTCGTTGTGGGGGAACTTGGTGCCGCCCCCCCCACTCCAACCGCCAAACTGCGCGTCGTAGCGTTGCCCTGCGTCGTTCAGCACCTGGGCGATCATCTCCGCCGAGAGTAGCGCATCAGCCTTGCCACCTGGCTGGGCCAGATGCTCCTGTTGGTGGGCAATCAGGGCGGCCACCTGCTCGCGCAACTGCTCACGGTTCTGGCTGTAGTAGGTATATACCTGCTCAAGAACCTGCTGCATTTGCTCTGGCGGCAGGTAGGTAGCTCCGCTCAGTATCTCCCCCTCGGCAGTGAGGAAGGCGGTAGTGGGCCAGCCACCCTGGTTGTAGCGGTCGTTGATGTCTGGTCGCTGGTCATTGTCCACTCGGATCGCCACGTAATGGGCGTTGATGTAGGCGGCGATCTGCTCGTCGCCGTAGGTACCGCGATCCATCACATGGCACCAGTGGCACCAGACCGCGCTGATAGCCAGCAGCACCGGCTTGCCCTCACGCTCGGCCTGCGCGAAGGCAGCCGCCCCCCATTCTTGCCATTGCACCTTGCTTGCCGCAGCTACCATCTCGGCCTCCTCTATGCGCTCGCTGTTTGGTCTAATTGTACCATATGGGGTCGAAAGGTTGCTGGCAGGCGAAGGTGGCACCCAGCCAGCAGCAGCGGGGTCAGGCGTGGTGGCAATGCGGCGGCTCTGTTCTAGCTTTGTTCCACTTCCTGTTCCAGTTGCATCGGCGGATCAGACGGTGTATAATTCGCACGAACAGAAGTGCGCGCAACCACGCCACCCGCCCAACGCCATTATTGAGGAAAGCCCTATGCCGACCAATCGCAGCGGCAACAACAGCCGGATTGTTACCCCCAACTACTATTGCTGCTTCTGCCACAAGGGGCAGGATGAGGTTGGCAAGCTAATCGCTAGCGGCCCCACCGAGGTCTATGTGCGCAGCGAACGGGTTGGCCCAACAGAGGTCTACATCTGCGACGAGTGTATAGAACTCTGCCGCGAGATCATCGAGGAGGAGAAGCAGGGTTGGCAAGGCAATAAGCCGAACGACCTCAACGCTCGCCGCCTGCCCCCACCCCATCGCCTGTTCGAGTTGCTCAGCCAGTACGTGATCGGCCAGGAGCGGGCCAAGAAGGTACTCAGCGTCGCGGTCTACAACCACTACAAGCGGGTCAATGCCAACGTTAAGCCGGGCGACGACGTGGAGTTGCAAAAAAGCAACATCCTGATCGTCGGGCCGACTGGTAGTGGCAAGACGATGCTTGCTCAAACCCTCGCCCGCATTCTGGATGTACCTTTTGCCATTGCTGACGCAACCGCTCTAACCGAGGCTGGCTATGTTGGTGAAGATGTGGAGACGATCCTGCTGCGTCTCTTGCAGGCCGCCGAGTTCGATGTAGCCCGCGCTCAGCGTGGTATTATCTACATTGACGAGATCGACAAGATCGCACGCAAGGGTGGTGGCAACCCTTCGATCACCCGTGATGTGAGCGGCGAAGGGGTGCAGCAGGCTCTGCTCAAAATCATAGAGGGGACGGTTGCCCACGTGCCGCCGCAGACAGGTCGCAAGCATCCGCACCAGGAGTTTATCACCATTGATACCGCCAACATCCTCTTTATCTGTGGCGGCGCGTTTGAGGGGCTGGACGAGATCGTGGGCAAGCGGGTGGGTGCGCACAAGTCGGTGGGCTTCAGCCGCGTGCCAAGCGAGTTGGAGCGCGAACAGCAGTCTGCTGCCCTCTTGCAGCAGATGATCCCCGACGACCTCTTGCAGTACGGCTTGATCCCAGAGTTCATCGGTCGCCTACCTATCCACGTCGCTCTGCAACCGCTTGACCGCGAGATGCTGATGCGTATCCTGGTCGAGCCGAAGAACGCGATCATCCGCCAGTACCAGAAGTTCTTCCTGCTGGACAAGGTAGAGTTGATCTTTACCGACGACGCGATCTTCGCCACCGCCGACAAAGCCCTGCACCAGCGCACCGGCGCACGTGGCCTGCGTAGCACGATTGAGGAAGTACTGCTCAATGTTATGTACGACATACCCTCGCTGGAGGGTATCCGCCAGTGCGTGGTGGACGGCGGGGTGATCGAGGGCAAGCACCCGCCGCTGCTGCTGACCAATGAAGATTTGAAGTCGGCGGCCTGAACCATTAAGAGCGCAGCAGACATGGTGGTGAGGCAGCGTAGTTTTGCGCCTGGTGCAAGGAGGATGCAGTGAGCGAGCTTGAGCCGAGACTGCGCGCCCTGTTTGCCGCCACCCAGTTGGAGAGCGACGCACTAGAGTATACGCTGGTGAAGCTGCCGCTGAGTAAACGCGGCACCGTGTTGGCTGCCCTCGCCGAGTACGGTGGCGACGAATACAGTGGCGAGCCGCTAGCGATCATGGTCGAGCCACAAGAGGTCAGCGTGCTGCTCGCCAGCGCAATGTGGCGGCGGTTGGCTGCCAGCTACGAGTTCGAGCAGCAGGGGCAGGAGGAGGGCTGGCGGCGGCTGACCCTACGCGTGACAGTGCCACTGGACGTGTTTGGCTACCTCGCCCCGCTTGCCAGCCTGCTGGCCGCAGCGGGGGTGCCGCTCTACGTCGTCTCTGCCTATTCCACCGACCACATCTTCGTCCAGCAGGCCCACTACGAGACCGCCAGTCGCGTGCTGCGTGACTTCTTTGCCGCCTGCGCCCGGTGAAGTTAACAGCAAACGTGTTTACGATCAGGGTACGTTTGGTGTTATAATAGCAGCACAGACGGCGGTGCCACAAAACAGGTGGGGAGGGACGTACTTTGGTCTACAAGCTGGTGATCTTTGATGGTGATGAGACGCTCTGGCAGGGGCCGGATGGGGTGGGCATCTCTGATAATGGGGCAACCGACATGGAGGGCGACAATGGCCTGCGCTTCGCCGCTGACGACAGCACGTTGATCATCCGCAGCGACGACAAGCGCGTAGAACTCTACCCCGAAGCGCGCGAGGTGCTGGCTGCCCTCAAGGAGCGCGGGGTGCTGGTCGCCCTCTGCACCTGGAACCACCCCAGCCCGATCAACAGCGCGCTCAAGGCATGGCGGCTCGAACCCTACTTCAACTATGTGGCAGCCGAGTGGAACCCCGACAAAGAGCATATGCTGCGCGCTATCGTGCAGCAGCTTGGCGTGCAGCCGAGTGAGGCGGTCTTTGTGGATGATGACCCCCGCCGCGGCCACCGCGAACAGGCCGAGCGTGTGGGGGTTGCCTTCCGCCAGAAGGGGACAGAGATCACCGACCTGCGGCAGGTGCTGGCCCTCGTCTAGGAGGCTCCTCTTGCCCTCGACCCTGCCCACCTTCGACGACCTCCGCAACCAGGCTGTGCTGCTGCTGCTCAACCTGCTCAAGGCAGCATTGGTGCTGCTGATCGTCGTCCTGCTGGCCCGCCTGGTTCAGCGGCTAATCCTCAAGCTGGCTGGTCGACGCTTCAGCATCAACCTGGCGACCCTGCTTGGCAACCTCGCTCGCGTAGGCCTGCTAGTAGTCGGCACCATGATCATCCTCAGTATCTTCGGGGTAGACAGCGGCGGCCTGCTTACCCTCCTCAGCGCGATCAGCCTCGCCCTTACCCTCGCCTTGCAAGATGTATTGCGTAACTTCGTGGCCGGTCTCTACCTGCTGATCGAGCGGCCTTTCAGGATCGGTGACAGCGTGCGGGTCAGGGAGATGAGCGGGACAGTGCAGGCAGTGGAGTTGCGCACAACATTGCTGCGTACCGAGCAAGGTACGCAGGTGATCGTGCCGAACAGCGTGGTGTTCAACGAGATCATGACTAACGAGAGCATCTACAACTTGCAGCAGGATCAACTGGAGATTACGACCAACCACCTGCCGCTGGACGAGGCACTGGCGCGGGTGACCAAGGTGCTGGCTGGGTTCGAGCAGATCGCCGTCAGCCCCAGCCCCCAGACCACCGTGGACAGCATTACGATCAACGGTCTCAAACTGCGTGTTACCTACTGGACGGCAGCCAGCGTGGTAGTCGGCCCGGCAGTGGTGGCCGCTGTCAGCCGCGAGTTCCCTGCCGCCGAGATCGTGCTGAAGTGACTGCGCTCGCGCCTCGCAGAGTCGGCATCTTGGGAGGCACCTTCGACCCACCACACTATGCCCACCTTGCTATTGCCGAGGAAGCAAGGGTGCGCCTGGGTCTGGCCCAGGTGATCTTCGCCCCCGCCGCTGGCAATCCCCTCAAAGCAGATCGGCCCACCAGCCCCGTCCGCCACCGCCTGGCAATGACTCACCTGGCTGTACAGGACAATCCCCACTTCGCGGTTAGTGAACGCGACCTGGAGTGTAGCCCCTCCTACAGCGTTGACCTGCTCGCTCGCCTACACGCTGATATGCCAGACAGTGAACTCTACTTCATCATTGGTATAGATGCGTTGGCGAAACTGACTCGCTGGCGCGAACCGGGCCGCATCCTCGAACTGGCTCACATGGTTGGGCTGATCCGCCCTGGCAACAGCCTCGACTTCAGCCAGTTGTACGCTGCTCTGCCCTCCGCCCACGAACGAGTTACCATCCTCACCGACGGCCCCCTGCTCGACATCAGTTCGACCGAGCTACGCCGCCGAGTGGCTGCTCTCCTCTCGATCCGCTACCAGCTACCAGATGCGGTGATCGCCTACATCGCGGCAGAGAGCCTCTACCGGGCGGTTTGATTGGCAGGTAGAGTAAGATTAAGGTTGTTCGGCTCCGCTGCCTTCAGTGGGAGCCACGCCTTTCGTCGCCCGATTGCGCGCCTGCTCGTAGACGCGGCCAAACTCGTTACTGAACTGAGCGGCAATGGCGGGGTCGTCTATGATCAGCAGATTCTCATCGTTCGACTTCTCGGCGTTCTCGGAGAAGTTGAACGAGCCGATGATCGCCGTCTTGCCATCTATGATGAAGACTTTGTGGTGCATCAGGTAGGGATTGCCGTCCTGTCGCACATCCAGCCCAGCCTTCATCAACTTGCCGTACTCGCTGAAGCGTGTGTCAGAGCCGGTCGTCTCGAATACGCCGCGCACAGCCACACCCGCCTTCGCCTTTGCCAGCAAAGTCGCCCCGATGTTGTCGTCGGTGAAAGAGAAGGCCATGAACTCTATAGAAGTCTGCGCCCCCTCCAACTTCGCCACGATCTTCTCGGCCACATTGTCCTCCGGGGCGAAGTAGCTGGCGACTGGCACGCCGCCGATCACCAACTGCGGGGTAGTGCCACCCGGCTTGCGCTGTGCGCCGAACTTGTTGTCGCGCCACATCTTCTCGAAGGTGACAGTATAGTTGGCGGCCAGGGCGGGCGACTTGAGGATCAGGCCGTTGTTATTGTAGCGAAAGGTGTCGTTGTTGGTGAAGTTCCACGAGCCAGTCCAGACCGCCTGCCCATCCACGACCACGAACTTATCGTGCATGATCGCATTGGGGTTGCCGCCCACCACCTTGACCCCCACCTGCTGCAACTGCTTGAAGCTGGGGTTCTCCTTCGGATCGTTGAGGATGTCAATGTCGGTCACGGCCCGCACTGTGCAGCCGCGCCCCTTCGCGTCAAGTAGAGCCTGCGTCACATCCGGCAGGTCAAGCTGGTAGATTGCAATGTCCACGCTCTGCTGCGCCGTATTGATGAAGTCGGTTAGCTTCGTGTCCAGGGTGTGGATGTGGTTGGCGGGCTTCTCTGGGTAAGTGGGCTGGGTAAAGCCCACTGTAATCTGCCCCCCGGCCAACGGCCCGCTGTCATTGCCTGTGGGCCGCTGGGCAGCGGTGGCGGTAGCGTTCGGCCCAGCTAGCGGCTTGTTCTGCTTGCTGCTGGCAAAGAGGAAGGCAGCGATGGCGAGGGCGACGAGCAGAGCGACTACCGCCCACACCCAGGCGGGCAGGCCAAGACTCTGCGCTGCCCGCACCACTTGCTGCACATCGAGCTGCTCCGGCTGATCCTTGCGACTGGGTCGCTTTGGCGATCTGCTACTCACTGGCTACCTTCTCCCTCTCCTGAGCCAGCCGCCCAGGCGTTCGCGCAGGCTGGGCTGGTGGTGGCTGGCTGGCGGTGGCGGCTGCGTTCGCACTGGGGTGGCGGCTATCTCCTTCGCCTCCACCTGGCTAGCTTGCGCCGCAACCGCCTGGGTTTTGGCGACAGCAGCCTGGATCGCCTGGATCAGTTGGTCTGGTTGCTGGTTGCTTGTGGCTGGCGATGGCGGCGGGCTGGCCTGCGTAGTGAGCAGGGGCAGCAGCTTGTTGATGAAGGTGGCATTGTCCAGCTTCAAGCTCTCCGCCGCCAGTGCCTTACCATCGCCTATGCCGCCTGCGCTGCTGACTACCGCCGCGATTGCCGCCGCCAGACCATTGCCATCAAGGTTGGCCCGTTCGCCCACCAAGCCGTTGACCGCCTTGATCGTGGCCTGCACCGCCCCCTTCGCCGCAGCGGGGTCAGCAGCGGCGGTTAGCTGCTGTTCGCCCCAGCCGAGCAAGATGTTCGCCTCGTCGTCGCTCAAGTTCGAGCGCAACCCCTCATCCTCGTACAGCCCCTCAATAGCCCCTTCCAGGGCGGGGCTGGCTGCTCCCTCATCTGCCATCTTGCATCCTCTCATCACCTCTGCTGCTATCCGTCTGCCACATTGTAGCACATCATGGCTGCCAGGGGAAGCGCACATCTTCGTGGCTGTTCGCGGTTGTGCGGCTGTTTGCCCTGGCTCCCTACATCTTCAGGACTAGAAGCGAGCCAACTATGGTGTGGAGAGGGATACAGCCTGCGTCCGATCCGCTTTTGCCGCCCAGTTGGTAGAATACTCCCAGGTGGACGACGGTGCAACAACTGTCGCGGAACCAGAACGGAACAGCAACCATGTCGCAGAAAGGGAACAGCCCCGTGCTTAACTTCATCCACATCTTCCTCAACAGCCTGCGGCAGCAGTCCCGCGCACAAACTAGCTTCTACCGCCGCGAGATGAACCGTCAAGACGACCGCAGTCGCGTGGTGATGAACTTTGGGCAGACCATCCTTAAGCTACCGCAGGCCAACGCTTGCGACGACCATGAGCAGATGCGCTGGCTCGCGCCGACCCGCTAACGCTGACCAGCCCACGCAGCCCCCGCGCAAGAGGACAAACACGCAATGTCAAGAAGTTTACATACATCTGTCAAGCACTTGATACGATCCCGGCCCCCAAACTGGTATCATATGAATGTGCGAACGAGACAGCGACGACGCAGACAAGAGCCGAGGCCGGACATCCAAGCAACGCTACACAGGTGGGATAGGCTCCCGTGGGACACGCACAAGCAGGTACAAACCTGTCTACCTTTCCTCTTTTCCAAGCTGTGGCGGTGGGCAAGCAAGCAATCCCGACGACGGCCCGCCGCCAGCAGTAACTAGCCAACAATAGCGCGTCAACGCGCCAATACAGATAGATTCCTCCTCTTCCTCTTCCCATGACGATGTGGCGGGGCAACGCTGATAGCCTTAACCTATCTCCCTTGCCCCCGCTGCAAAGTCTATCCCAATAGTAGCCAGGGTTGCCAGGCGCGACCAGCCAACCTACCTTCTCTTGCAAACCTTGTGGCAGCGCAGGGTTGTTTTAGTGGCGAGCGGCCACCACCAGGTTCGCATCCAGGCTGTTAACATCGCTCTGCCCAGCCAGGGCGAGAGCAAGGTTTAGCTCGTTGTAGAGCATCTCCAACACTCTGAGTGCGCCTGCTTCGCCACCTACCGCCAGCCCCCAGATGATCGGCCTGCCGACCAGCACCGCCTTCGCCCCCAGAGCCAGTGCCTTCAGCACGTCACTGCCCCGCCGCACGCCACCATCCAGCAGCACCTCAGCGCGGCCCGCCACAGCAGTGACCACCTCGGCCAGCACATCAATCGTTGCTGGCACGCCGTCAAGCTGTCGCCCACCATGATTGCTGACTACGATCCCCGCTACGCCATGCTCGACGGCGATCAGTGCGTCCTCGGCGGTCATGATCCCCTTGATCAAGATGGGCAGGTTGGTCAGTGAACGAATCCAGGCCAGGTCTCGCCAACTGAGGGCCGGGTTCCACAGCCCCGCGATGTAGGTGGCTAGCGAGGAGCCACTAATTGTGCGTGGCATATCCTCCAGACTCACATCTTGCAGGTTCATCATCTCCACCCCGGCTGGCAGAATAAAGCCGTTACGCACATCACGTTCGCGCCGCCCGACGTAGGGGGTGTCGGCAGTGATCACCAGCGCAGTGCAGCCCCCAGCGGTCGCCCGCTCGACCAACTGGCGCGTCACCCCCGCGTCGCGGTAGCAGTAAAGTTGGAACCAGGTGTTGGCTCCCTGGGCCACGATCTGCTCGATTTTGTAGGTGGAGACGGTGCTGGCGGTGAAGATCGTCCCGGCTGCCGCTGCTGCTCGGCTGCTGGCTAGCTCGCCCTGATCGTGGGCCAGGCGGTGGAAGGCGGTAGGGGCGACGATCACAGGATAGCGGATTGGCTGCCCCAGGACGGTAGTGGCGAGGTTGACCCGCGAAACGTCGCGCAAAACACGAGGGCGCAACTGCCAACGCTGCCAGGCCGCCCGATTGTCGCGCAAGGTCAGTTCATCGCCCGCGCCACCGCTCACGTAGTCGTAGGCCATTTGGGTCATCTGTGGGGCGGCCAACTGCTCAAGCTCGATCAGGTTCTCAAAATCCATCAACCCCTCCTATAGAGCAGATCCATCACCCGACGCAGCAGGCGGGCGGTCAGCTTGTCGTAGGGGAACCAGATCGCTTCGCGCTTGAGGCCGAAGCGATCAACGATGATCGAATGGGGGTGGGTGTAGCGACGCAGGCTCTCTGCTCCACCGTGGCGGTAGCCGATGCCGCTCTCCTTCACCCCGCCAAAAGGCACCTCTGGGATCAGGTAGTTAACCACCACGTCGTTGACTACTGTTGAACCAGCCTCGATCTGCCCGGCCAGCCGCTCGCCCTCTGCCACATCCCGCGTCCAAAGCGAACTGCTGAGGCCAAAGGGCGAGTCGTTGGCCCGACGGATCGCCTCTGCTGCGTCAGCTACCTTGATGATCGGCAGCAGCGGACCAAAGGTCTCCTCTTGCATGACCAGCATCTCGTCGCTTACATTGGTCAGGATCGTCGGCTCGTAGAAGTAGCCCGCTCCTGCCCCTCGCTTGCCGCCAGTGACGACAGTTGCGCCCCGCTCCCGTGCGTCAGCCACCTGCCGCTCGACGATGGCCCGCTGGTTGGCATTGGTCAGCGGCCCCATGTCCACATTGTATGCGCCGTCAGGGTCAGCCCCCACCCGCAACTTCTGCACCTGCTCCGTCACCTTCGCCACAAACTGGTCGTAGATCGGGGCTTCGACGTAGACGCGCTCGATAGAGATGCAAAGCTGCCCGGCGTTGCTCATCCCGCCATAAACGGCAGCCCGTGCCGCCCTCTCCAGGTCAGCATCCTTGAGGATGATCATTGGGTCTTTGCCGCCCAGTTCCAGCAGGGCAGGGATCAGCCGTTGGGCGGCGCGCTCTGCCACCCGCCGCCCGGTGGCGACGCTGCCGGTGAAAGCGATCAGGTCTACATTGTCCACCAAAGCCGTCCCTGTCTCAGCGTAGCCGTTGACCACCTGCAAGATGTTTTCTGGCAAGCCCGCCTCTCGCGCCCACTCCACCAGCAGCATAGCGGCTAGCGGCGTGACCTCCGAGGGCTTGATCACCACCGCATTGCCCGCTAGCAGGGCAGGGATGGTGTCGCCCGCACTTAGGATCAGTGGGAAGTTCCAGGGCGAGATCACGCCGACCACGCCGAAGGGTTGGTAGCTGATCAGGGCGCGCTTGGTCTTGAGCAGGTGCAGGCCGACTCGCTCATCGGCCAGCCACTTCGCTGCGTGCTTGCAGTAGTAGGTGATGGTGTCGGCCAGGTACAGCACCTCGATCAGCGCATCATTGCGCGGCTTGCCGTTCTCCGCCACGATAGTAGCGATCATCCGTCCCTTGTGGCGCATCGCCACCTTGCGGAAGGCAAGTAGCAGCCGCGCCCTCCCCGCCACGCCCATTGCCTGCCATCCAGGCTGGGCGGCGCGTGCGCGTTGCACGGCGGCAGCCACCGCTGGGGGGTTGGCGACAGGGAGGAGGGCGATAATCTTGCCAGTGGCGGGGTTCTCCACCGCGACTTGCTCGCTGGCTGGCTGCTGACCGTTTGGGCTGCTAATCTTCTGCTCAAGCGTTATCATCGCTTAACTCCTGCTAGCTGGTGCGGCGGGGTCAAGTTCACCCGCGACCCAGGCTGCGTCAAAATACTGCTGGTTCATGCTCTGTTCAGCGGGATCGAGCATTGCCTTAAACTGTTTGTAGATGCTGAGAAGCTCCTCACTGCCGCTGAGCACGGCTGAGGCTGCATCGTGCGCTTCCTTACTGGGGAACCAGGTTAGCTCCAGCCATTCTGTCGCGTCGCTCTGGCTCTGCAAGAAGACGAAGCGGCAAGGTACGTGCTGCTGGTAGAGGGACAGGGCCTGCTGCTGCAAGGCCAGCATCTCGGCGGCCCGCTCCGGCGCGAGGTGGTAGCGGTAGGTAATGACGAACATTGGCACGCTCCTCTTGGCTTGGGGTTGCTCCTATTGTACCACCCTTGCAGCGCGAATCCAACTTGACAGCCAACCACCGTTGGGTGTATAATCGCCTCAAGTGAAGAAGCAACGACTTTGAACGGAACTAGTAACTGTCGAAGCTGCGCCCAGAGAGCCGCCTGCATGGTGCGAGGGTGGCGCGCAAGCAGGTAGTGAATGGCACCGGGAGTCGCGCACCGAACGCGGGAGACTGCAAGTAGGCTGCGCCGGAAACGCCACCGTTATCTGGGCGCGGGGTATTAGCAGACGCTCACCATTTTCGGGCGGCTAGGTACTCGCAGAGTGGGGCTGCAACATTGCGGCCCAACGAGGGTGGCACCACGTAGGCATTATTGGCCCGCGTCCCTTACGTTTAGGGACGTGGGCTTTTTGTTGCCCCTGAGCGCGAACCCACCTCACGTGGGGAGCAAGGTGGAGGAATATGCAGTTGAACGACGAACTATTGATCAAGCTATTTGCGGGTCAGCGCGAGCAGTTCCCCGCCCTGCGCCGAGAGAACCTGGGTGGTAGCATCCTATTCGACAACTCGGCGGGGGCGCAGGTGCCGGAGCAGACTATTGCGGCAATCTCGCGCTACTACGCAACGATGAACGCAGGCAAGGGTGCGCCCTTCCAGCGGCAGGCACGCCTTAGCGCGATGGTGCAGGCGGCGCGGGCGGAGGTCTGCACCTTGCTCGGCGGCGAGTCTTGGGAGGAGGTCGGCTTTGGCCTGAACGCGACCAACCTTACCTTCCTCTTTAGCCGCGCCTTCGCTCGTCACCTGCCAGCAGGTTCGGTGATTGTGACTATGGAGGGTGACCACGACGCGAACGTAGCCACCTGGCTCGACCTCAAGCGCGACGGCTTCGACCTGAGGATGGTCTATGTCCAACGCGACGGCAGCTACGACCTGGCGGAGTTGGAGGAGAAGATACAGGGGGCGGCCCTGGTCACTGCGGGCTGGGTTAGCAACGCGAACGGCTGTGTCCGCGACTTGGCCGCCCTCGGTGAGATCAGCCAGCGGCATGGCGCGATGCTCTTTGTAGACGGCGTGCAGCGCACTGCCCATGGCCCGATCAACCTCAAGACGAGCGGGGTGGACGTAGCGGTGTTCAGTGCCTACAAGATGTTCTCCCCTCACATGGGCTTCTTCTGGGCGAAGCGGGCGGCGCAAGACGAACTACGCGGCATCCCCTACAACTCGGAGGCCAGCAAGTTCGACCGCCCTGTGCGCTTTGAGGCTGGTACGCAGAACTTTGAGGGGATCGCCGGTCTGCTTGGCACGCTAGAGTACCTGCGCGACCTCGGTGCAAAGTTGACCGACGATGGCAGCAACCGCGCCTGCTACCTGGCCGCGATGAACGCTATCGTGCAGTATGAGCAGCTACTCGCCGCCCGCTTCCTGGCTGGCTTGCAAGCGCGGGGCGACGCAGAGGTTTACGGCCCGTTGGCACTGGCCCAGCGCACGTCGGTAGTTGCCTTCAACCTGCACGGCTACCGCCCAGAGCAGATCGCGCAGACGATAGCTGACGCTGGCTATGAGGGGCGCGTGGGCAACTACTATTCACCCCGCTATTTTAAGCGGCACGCTGAGGAGTTTGGCAGCGGCGCGATGCGGGCTAGCATGGTGCATTACAACACGCTCGAAGAAGTAGATCGCTATCTGGCCGCCTTGCCCCCGGTCAGATGAGCAGGGAACCCGCGCCCTACACAGGAGAGCAAGCTGGGTGGCAGTTGGTTCAGGCTGAATGCATAGTGGGGAGACAATGATGCACTATCCAGACCGCGAACAAGTAGAGATGATGGTTGCCGAAGCAGGCGGCGGCAAGCTGCGGGTGCCAGTCTGCCGCGAGATATTGGCCGACCTGCTCACCCCGGTGGCTGCCTACCTGCGCGTCGCTAGCGACAGCCAGTACGCCTTCCTGCTAGAGAGCGTAGAGGGGGGTGAGCGGGTTGGTCGCTACAGCTTCATTGGCAGCAACCCGCGCACTGTGCTTTACCTCAACAAGGGGCTGGCGACCACGATCAGCTTTGATGCTGTTAGTAATAGCTACTGTTCGACCGCAGAGCAGCCATTCAGCGACCCCCTAACTGCAATCCAGCAGGTGATGGGTGAGTACAAGCTCCTCATTGCCGACGGCTTGCGCCTGCCGCGTTTTGCTGGCGGCGCAGTCGGCTTCCTCGGTTACGAGGCGGTTGGCTACTTTGAGCAGCTAGTCAGCCCGACTACGCTGCACCCGCTTGGCACGCACCTGCCAGAGGCTGCCTTCATGTTCGCCGACGAGGTGATCGCCTTCGACCACGTGCGCCAGCGCATCCAGGTGATCAGCCACCTGACCCTCGAAGCGGACAGCGACATATCCTCTTTGTACGAAGCGACCAGCAGGAGGATAGACAGCCTGCTGGCACAGCTAATCGGCAACCTGGCTGCCACCCCTGCCCCCACCGCCCACCAGCAGGCTGCAGCAGGGGGGGTGGAGAGTGCAGACCAGCTAACTTATGAGAGCTACGTGGAGCGGGCGAAGGAGTACATCCGCGCTGGCGACATCTTCCAGGTTGTTCCCTCGCGTCGGCTGGTACGCGAGTTCACGGGATCGCCGCTCAACGTCTACCGCGCAATGCGGGCGATCAACCCCTCCCCCTATATGTACCTGCTGCAACTGGGCGCGGCGGCTATCGTCGGGGCTTCGCCAGAGATGCTGGTGCGGGTGCAGGATGGTACGATCACCAGCCACCCTATTGCTGGCACCAGGCCACGAGGGGCGAACGAGGCGCAGGACGCGTACCTGGCCGCCGAACTATTGGCTGACCCCAAGGAGTGCGCCGAACACATCATGCTGGTTGACCTCAGCCGCAACGACATTGGCCGTGTGGCAGTGCCTGGCAGCGTGCGAGTCAGCCGCCTGATGGAGGTGGAGCAGTACAGCCACGTAATGCACATCGTCAGCGAAGTACAGGGCCGCTTGAAGCCAGAATTGAGTGGGGTTGACGCGTTGCGCGCTTGCTTCCCGGCTGGCACTCTCACTGGCGCGCCAAAGATACGGGCGATGCAGATCATCGCTGAACTCGAAGGTCAGCAGCGCGGGCCGTACGGTGGCGCAGTCGGCTACATCGGGTATGACGGCAATCTCGATACCTGCATTACGATCCGCACCGTAGTGCTGGCCGAGGGCAAAGCGGCGGTGCAGGCGGGAGCGGGCATCGTCGCCGACAGCGACCCCACCAGCGAGTACCGCGAGACCGAGAGCAAGCTGGAAGGCGTGCTGCGCGCTCTGGCAATGGCAGAACAGCTATAAATCCTTTCCCTTAGGGGAGAGGATTCGGGAGAGAGCAAGTTTATGATCCTACTGGTCGACAACTATGATAGCTTCACCTACAACCTCTACCAGTACCTCTGCGAACTGGGGGCCGAAGTAGAGGTGCGGCGCAACGACAGGATCGCGGTGGGTGAAGTGGCCGCCATGAAGCCGCAGGCTGTGGTGATTTCCCCCGGCCCTGGCACGCCAAACGAAGCGGGGGTGAGCAACGCGCTGATCGAACGCTATGCAGGCAAGCTGCCGATCCTCGGTGTCTGCCTCGGCTTGCAGTGCATCGGGCAGGTGTTCGGCGGCCAGATCGTGCGGGCAGGCCAGCTTATGCACGGCAAGACCGCTGAGATCATCCACGACGGCGGTGGCATCTTCGCGGGGCTGCCCAACCCCTTCACTGCCACTCGCTACCACTCGCTCTGCATCCAGCCACCCGCGCCTGCCGCCCTGGCAGTGACCGCCTGGGTGGCAGACGGCACGATCATGGCCGTGCAGCACAAGCAGCACCGCAACCTGATTGGCGTGCAGTTCCACCCAGAGAGCATCCTGACGCTGGTGGGCAAAGACCTGCTGCGGAACTTTGTAGCTGGCAAGTTTTGAGTCGTCTGCCAGTAGAGTGACCCCGTGCAACACTCTAGACTCTGTGCTTCACAATGGTCGATGGCTAGTAGAGGGGGGGCAAGTGATGATTAGAGAAGCGATAGGCAAGCTGGTGAGCGGTCAGCACCTCGGTAGTGAGGAGGCGGCAGCGGCAATGGCTGAGATTATGGATGGTGAGGCAACCGCCGCCCAGATCGGCGCATTCGTCACTGCCCTGCGGATGAAGGGCGAGACTAGCGCAGAGATCGCGGGGTTGGCGGGCGTGATGCGCGAGCGCGCCACCCTCGTCCACCATGACGGCCCTGTACTCGACACCTGCGGCACGGGTGGGGATGGCGCGCAGAGCTTCAACGTCAGCACTGCTGCTGCCTTCGTCGTTGCTGGGGCGGGCGTAACCGTCGCCAAGCATGGCAACCGGGCGATCAGTAGCAGTTGCGGCAGTGCTGACGTGCTGGAAGCCCTGGGTGTGAAGCTGGAACTGGGGCCAGAGGGGGTGGCGAAGTGCTTGCGCGAAGCGGGTATCGGCTTCATGTTCGCGCCCCTGTTCCACCCCTCCATGCGGCACGCTGGCCCGGCGCGCCGCGAAATCGGCATCCGCACCGTGTTCAACATCCTCGGCCCACTGACCAATCCGGCGCGGGCTGAGGCGCAATTGCTGGGGGTGGCCGACGCGAGGATCGCCCGCCAGATGGCTGAGGTGTTGGCGATGCTTGGCAGCCGCCACGCTCTGGTGGTGCATGGCAGCGGCGGTCTGGACGAGATCGGACTGAGTGGGCCAACGACGGTCTATGAGGTGCGGGCGGGGCAGGCGATGTGCGAGTACACGATCCAGCCTGAAGACTACGGTTTCGCCGAAGCCCCGCTAGCTGCGATCAGGGGTGGCGATGCAGCCGCCAACGCGCTTACCCTGCGCCGCATCCTGCAAGGCACAGAGGATGGGCCGAAGCGTGATGTTGTGCTGCTCAACGCCGCTGCGGCCCTGGTTGCCGCCGACAGAGCAGGTGACCTGGCCGCAGGGCTGCGGCTGGCCCAGACGAGCATCCAGAGCGGGGCGGCCTTGCACAAGCTGCACCAGATGGTGGAGGTCAGCCATGCTGCCTGACGGTCTAATCCGCCCAGCCCGCGAGTGGGCCTTGTGCCTCGTCGAGCCGACCGCCGACCGTAGCCGCTACCGCTTCACTTACTCGCTGCACGGCTACGAGGAAGTAGCCGAGTTGGTGGCTGAGGCGGCGGCCCTCAAACCCTACCTGGATCGAGCGTTGGCCGCTCTCGCTGCTGCGGGCTGGCGGCTGGTCAACTATGATGACGTAGGCAATCTGTATTATGAAGCAGCACCACCCATCACGAGGAGCAACTAACCATGACTAGCCCCCAACCCCAGCGTAAGCGGATCCTCACCGGCATGAGGCCTAGCGGCAATCTCCACCTCGGCCATTACGTCGGCGCGCTAGAGAACTGGCTGCGCCTGCAAAAGGAGTACGAGTGCTACTTCCTGATCGTTGACTGGCACGTGCTGGCTGACCATGCCGACAACGTCGCCCTGATCCGCCGCTCGGTGCTGGAAGTCGCCACCGACTGGCTGGCTGTGGGCCTCGACCCGCACAGCAACTCGTTCGTGGTGCAGAGCCACGTGCCAGAGGGAGCCGAACTCAATCAGCTACTTAGCACCCTCGTCACCGTGCCTCGCCTCAACCGCAATCCTACGCTCAAGGCTGAGATTCGTCAACTGAGCAAGGAGGCGGGCCAGTCGGATGAGGAGGCCGACGATGTGAACCGCGCCCGCGTCAGCGTCGCCTTCTACACCTACCCGATCAGCCAGGCCGCCGACATCCTGCTGGCGAAGGCCCACCTCGTCCCCGTCGGCGACGACCAGGTGCCGCACATCGAGCTTACCCGCGAGATCGCCCGCGACTTCAATCGGCTCTACGGTGAGGTCTTCCCCATCCCCGAAGCCTTGCTGGGGCGCGTCCCCCGCCTGGTTGGGCTAGATAACAATGGTAAGATGAGCAAGTCGCTGGGCAACACCATCGAACTAAAAGACCCGGCGGAGGTGGTGACAAAGAAGATTATGGGGATGTACACCGACCCCACTCGCCTGCGCGCCACCGATCCCGGCCACGTAGAGGGCAACCCGGTCTTCATCTACCACGACGCTTTCAACCCCAACGTAGCAGAAGTTGACGACCTCAAGGAGCGTTACCGCACTGGCAAGGTTGGCGATGTGGAGGTCAAGCGCAAGCTGATCACCGCGATCAACAACTTCCTTGACCCGATCCGCGAACGGCGCGCCTACTACGAGCAACACCTGGATGAGGTGAAGGACGCGCTGCGTGAAGGTACCGAACGCGCCCGTGCTGCTGCCCGCGAAACCATGCGCCAGGTCAACGAAGCAATTGGCATCGCCCACTATTACGACTAACCACAACCTGACCAGCAACCCGCCCACCTTGCCAGGGCGCAGGGTGGGGCTGCCCAGTCCTGAGAGAGTGAACCATGCTAGACGAGATCATCGCCCACAAGCGGGTGGAGTTCGCCGAGTTCGAGCGGGTGTTGCCGCTGGCGAAGATGCAGCAGCTAGCGGCCTGGCAGCCGCAGCCCCGCGACTTTGCCACCGCTCTGCGCC
>Ga0209724_1000547_pt1 | contig 36046 bp, 42 predicted proteins | sample grotaG_FD_184143 | JGI IMG/M metagenome (GOLD analysis project Ga0209724, IMG submission 184143) | Glacier valley bacterial and archeal communities from Borup Fiord, Nunavut, Canada, to study Microbial Dark Matter (Phase II) -... | ecosystem: Environmental > Aquatic > Freshwater > Ice > Glacier ... | reverse complement strand
CAAGACCTTGGGATGGAAGACGCCTGCAGAAGCGTTTGATCACCTACTATCCGACGCTCAGGCAACTGGTGTTGCGACGACGCCTTGAACCCAAGGTGATGCTCCTGACGGTTTGGGCCGTGCGCCGGCATGCGCGCAGGGCTCGATGGCTGCGAAGGCCGGTGACCGCACAGGTCCCGCCCCCGACGTGACCGGACGCCGGCACGCAGTGGGGTAATCGCAAACCCGACGTGAAAGCCGACAGGCGCCGGATCCAGCCCTCCTGTCCGGCGATCAGCGGTCGCTCAAGCGCGGTACAGCAGCAGGCGCGCTTTTTCCCACTGGCGCTGTGCCGTGCGCTCGGAAGTGCCCTGCATGCGGGCGATTTCCACAAGCGTGAAGCCACAGAAGAACTTCAGGTCCACGACCTGCGCCAGTTCCGGCTCGAGGACCGCCGGTTCGTCGAGTGCCTCGCCGATCCCGGACGGCAGCTCGGGCTCGGCGATGCGATCGGCGTCCTGCGTGTCGAAGGCGGTGATCAGTCCGCTGCCCCGTTTCTGCGCATGCCGCGCACGGACGCGGTCGATGACCAGGCCGCGCACCGTGCGGGCCGCGTAGGCGAGGAATCGACCCGGCTCGTCGAAGGCGAGGGACGGCCTGCGCCGGATGTCCAGCCATGCATCGTGGACGAGCGTCCCGGTGCCGACAAAGTCCTGGGCGCCGTTGCGTCGCACTTCGCGACGGGCAAGCCGGCAAAGATCGTCGTACAGCGTCGTGAACAGGAGGCCGACTTGCGAGTCCGCATCACCCGCGGCGTCTCCCGCGGCATCGCCGTCGACCTCGGCGCCGAACCTGGCACACAGCGTATCCAGCGTCGTTTCCGTGGAAGTCGTCATCCCATCCTCGCTTTCGTCCCAAGGGCTACCGCATCGCGGCAGTCGCCATGTTCGACAGGTTCATCGTGCCATCGGCCCGCAACAACGACCGGGCCTCGACCGTGGCGGTCGCCGCGTCCCCGGCAGCGGCCTCGAGCTCGACCAGCGCCGCCCGCCACGAAGCCTCGGCCGCCGTGTGCTGACCCCGTGCGTGCTGAACCATGCCCTGCGCGACGAGTGCGCTACCCAGCCACTCGCTGTGGTCGAAGCCCGCCAGCGCCTCGCGCGCCTGGGCCGTCGCGCGTGCCGCATCGGCCTCCGCAGCGTCGAGGTCACCCAGTCGAAGCTCCACACGCGCCAGCAGCGTGAGGACCCGGATCCGGGGCCGGCCCTGCTCGGTCGCCGCCGCGAAGATCGCTTCGGCCTCGCGCAGACGGGCACGAGCCTGCGACAGATCGCCGTGCGCGAGAGCCAGCCGGGCCTCGCACAACGCCACGTTGCCGAACGACGCATGCCCCGCCGGCAGCAGCGCGACCAGTTCGGATTTTCCCGCCGACGCGATGGTCGCGCAGCGGGGCAGGTCACCGCTCAGACACCACGCTCGCGCGCCCTGGATCGCGATGTTGGCGGCGGTACGTCGGTCGCCGCGTGACTTCGCCCCGGCGATCGCATGCTCGATCAGCGGGATCGCCTCTTGCACACGGCCCAGTTCGACGAGGTCGGCGGCATAGTTCGACTCGAGACTCGGCGTGACCCCATCGAAGCCCCGCGCGATGTCCAGCGCTCGCCGGTCGGCTTCGAACGACGCCGCGCTCTGGCCGGCCCGCGACAGCAGCACCGCCATGTTCTGCTGAATGGCGCCCGCCATCATCGTCCGTCCGCGGCCCATGTCCTCGAGCTCGGCCAGCGCGTTGCGGAACTCGGCGGCCGCTGCAGCCGGCCGGCCCATCTTTCCGAGCAGGATCCCGAACGAGTTCCGGGTCGAGATGGCCTGGGTACGATCCTCGATCTTCGGATCCCTGATGGCGCCCAGCGCGGCCTGGAGGTCGGCGAATGCGGCCGGCGTGTCTCCACGCATGTCGGCGACGTCGCCGCGGAACTGGAGGCATTGCCCGACCAGCGCGCGATCGACATCGGGCGCGGTGCGGATCTGTTCGAACACGGCATCGAAGGTTTTCTGCGCCGCTTCGAACGCATCGTTGAGCCCGTGCAGGTAAGCGACGAGACACTCGATGCCGACTTGCAACGACACATCCGGGACCTCCTTCGCGGCCGCTCGGGCGCTGACGAGCAGCGACTCCGCCTTCTTGAGGTTCGTCCCGGTCAGATGAAGGCCGGCGAGCTCCGTCAGCAGATGCGCACGTTGCGCCGGGGCGTCGGCGAACTCCCGCTGGAGGACAGGCTCCGCACGCTCCAGCAGCTCGGCCGTGGTGAAGGGCTTGTCCAGGCTCTCGCTCAACAGGAAGGCGATGAAGTCGCTGCTCGACTTCGTGTACGCGAGCTGAAGCAGCGCCTTGTCGCGTTCGTGGCGCGCTTGCACCGCCTGCGCATCGGCCCGGCGTGCCTGCGTCGCGGTGCCGACCAGGCCCAACGCGACCGCGAGGACCACCGCGAGTCCTGCGGCCACCATCGCACGATGCCGGCGCACGAACTTCGCGCACCGGTACGACCACGAGTCCGGCCGCGCGCTCACCGGCTCGTGGGCGATATGCCTGCGGACATCCTCGGCCAGCGCCGTCACCGTCCGATACCGATCGTCCGGGCGCTTCTGCAACGTGCGGCTGACGATGTTCTCGAGGTCGCCTTCCAGTCGACGGCGCAAGCGGGACGGCGTCGTGCCACGCGCGTTGCCCATCTGCTGCAACGTGTCGGGGGCGGCGCGGTCGAGCGCGTTCACGAGGCCCACCGGCTCGTCGTCGAGCGTCGAACGCATCAGTTCGGCCGTGCTCGCCGTGGCCGTGTCGCCGCCGGTCGGATGAAGGCCGGTCAGGAGCCGGTACAGCAGCACGCCCAGCGCATAGACGTCGGTCGCGGTAGTGATCGGTCCGCCCTGCAACTGCTCGGGGGCTGCGTATTCCGGCGTCAGGACGCTCCGACCATCGAGCGTGATGGCGTTCGCCTCGGCTTCGTCGCCGATCAGCTTCGCGATCCCGAAGTCGAGCAGCTTCACGGTTCCATCGGCCGCAACGAGGATGTTGTTCGGCTTGATGTCGCGATGAATGACGAGATGACTGTGCGCGTGCGAGACGGCGGCCAACACGTCGGCGAACAGCTTCAGCCGCTGGTCCACGTCCAGCTGCAACGCGTTGCAGTGCTGGTCGATGCGTTCGCCGGCCACCAGCTCGAGCACGAGATAGGGCTGGCCCTCCGCCGTCACGCCGGCGTCGAGCAGACGCGCGATGTTCGGATGAACGACGCGCGCGAGGATGCGGCCTTCGCGTTCGAAACGCAGGGCCCCGGCGCGACCGATCAGCGACAGGTGCAGCAGCTTGACCGCAACGGCGCCGTCGAAGCGGCCATCGGCACGGCGGGCACGCCAAACGCTGCCGGTACTGCCGGCCCCGAGCGATGCCTCGATCACATAGGCACCGATCCGCTTGCCGCCGAGGTCCGTCGGCGCGGCAGCATCGCCGCCGGCGTTGCCGGCGAGGAAGCCCGATGCCTTGACCGGATCGGACGCGCTCAGCAGCGACTCGATCCGCTGCGCGAGCGCCGGATCGCGCGAGCGCAGTTCCGCGAGTCGCAGCGCGCGCGCCTCGTCGTCGGAGTCCAGCAGTTCGTCCAGCAGCGGGCTGAGCTGTTTCCAGGCCTCTGGATCCGGTAGCGTCATCGCGCAGTGCCTCCCCGGGCGCGGCGCGCCCCCAAGCGCAATCGGGATCCGGCCGAAAAACCCGCCACGCCCGCGTGCCGTCGACCGGCCGACCGCCCCGCTCGCGCGCGCCCGGCGAGCGTGGCGGTTTCGCTGCGAAGAATCCGATTGAACAGGCGCCCGACCGGTGCGGGGTCACGCATCCCGCTCAAGCGTCCGGTCGGCAGCCCAAGCAGGCGGGGACGCGCCCGCCTCATGACGGATACGACCCGTCGAACCGAAGGAAAAATTAGCATGAATCCATGGTTAGGTCAGCCCCGCGGTGAGCTCGGGACGTGGCAGCAGGTGCTCTGGTGCACCTATTTGGTGGCGGCTGTCGTGTTGCCGCTGTGTCACGTCCGCCCCATTCTCAGATACCTGCGCGGGACCAGCGGCATCGGCGACGCGTGCATCAGGACCGAGGCCGTCCAGTGCCTGTGGCGCGTGCCGGCCCTGATGTTCTCGCTGTTCGTCGCCCCGTCGCTGCCGTTGTTCCTGTCGGTCTTCCTCGATCTGCTCGGACGCATCGGCCGTGTGCTGGCGATGGGCGCCTCGCAGCGCCGCTGGCAAGCCGCGCGATCGTCGCCGCCAGGACCGGTCGGTCACCCGGGCGTCCTGCGATAGCGACTTGGCGCCGCGCATCGCGGACGCGATGCCTCCGTTGAACCGGCTCCCTGCACTCCGTGCGCCGTCCCCGCGAGCGGGCCCGAATCCTGCGTACAAACCCTCAGTGGAAAGCGATACCCCTTTCGTTACACTTTCCTGTCGCACTCGACCGCTTTCCTCACAGGAGTTGCTCCATGAATTTCCCCCGTATCGCACTCTGCCTCGCCGGTGTCGGCTTCATCGCCGCCGGCGCTGCCGCGCAGGCGCAAGCGCTCGACGGCACGCTGAAAAAGGTGGCCGAGACGAAGACGATCACGCTCGGCACCCGCGATTCGTCGATCGGCTTCTCGTACCTCGACGGCAACCAGAAGCCCGTCGGCTACAGCATGGACATCTGCAACAAGATCGTCGAAGCCATCAAGACGCAGCTGAAGATCCCCGACCTCAAGGTCGAGACCGTCGGCGTCACGTCGCAGAACCGCATCCCGCTCGTCCAGGGCGGCACCGTCGACATGGAGTGCGGCTCCACCACCAACACGACCGACCGGGCCAAGCAGGTCGCGTTCTCGCCGGACATCTTCCGCTACAGCGTGCGGATGGTCGTGCGCGCCGATTCGGGTATCAAGACCTTCGCCGACCTGAAGGACAAGACCGTCGTCACGACCTCGGGCACCACGTCGGACGCACTGATCAAGAGCAACGTGCGCACCGCGAGCATCTCGATCAAGAGCGCGTACGGCAAGGACCATGGCGACAGCTTCCTGCAGGTCGAGAGCGGTCGTGCCGCGGCCTTCGTGATGGACGACATCCTGCTGGCCGGTCTCGTCGCCAACGCGAAGAACCCCGCCGACTTCGCGGTTGTCGGCGAGCCGCTCAAGACCGAGAACTACGCGATCATGTTCCGCAAGGATGACCCGCAGATGAAGGCCATCGTCGACAAGACGGTGATCGGCATGTTCAACTCGGGCGAGATGGAGAAGCTCTACACCAAGTGGCTGCTGACCCCGATCCCCCCGCGCAACATCACGATCAACTACCCGCTGTCGGCCGAGACGCGCGACGCGTGGAAGAACCCTTCCGACAAGGGCGTCTGATCGGATCCACCTCAGGGGAGCGCAAGCTCCCCTTTTCATGTCGGGTGCCGGCGCGGCGGAACGTTGCGCCGCGCCACCCGTTCGAGCGCAGATCTTGAGGAGGTCGCCGGCTCCCCGGCGGTGACGCATGAAGTACCACTGGGACTGGACGTTCTTCTTCTCCGAGACCGACGACGGGCTGCGCTACTGGCAGTGGATCCTGTCGGGGCTCGGCTGGACGATCACCGTCGGCCTCGGCGCGCTGATCATCGCGCTCTTCCTGGGTTCGATCCTCGGCGTGATGCGGACCACGCAGAGCAAGGTGCTGGTGTTCATCGGCGACCTGTACATCGACCTGTTCCGCAACATCCCGCTGATCGTCCAGCTGTTCCTCTGGTTCTTCGTGCTGCCCGAGCTGCTGCCCAAGGGCGCGGGCGACTTCATGAAGCAGAAGCTGCCCGACTGGATCATCGCCATCGGCGGGCTCGGGCTGTTCACCGCCGCGCGCATCTCCGAGCAGGTCAAGTCGGGCATCAACACGCTGTCGCGCGGCCAGCGCTTCGCGGGGCTCGCCGTCGGCCTCACCGAGTGGCAGACCTACCGCTACGTCCGCCTGCCGATGGCGTTTCGCATCATCATCCCGACGCTGACGTCGGAGTGCATGAACGTCTTCAAGAACTCGGCCGTCACGTATGCCGTCGGCATGATGGAGCTGTACTTCCAGTACAAGCAGATCATCGAGAAGACCTCGCAGGTGTTCGAGATCACGATCGTCACGATCGTGCTCTACACCGCGCTGGCGATGACCATCAACCGCATCCTGGCGTTCATCGAGCGTCGCTCGTCGGTGCCGGGCTTCATCACGGGTGGCGGCAAATGAGCGGCTTCGACTGGAACGAGATCTGGTCCAACTGGCCGTATCTCGCCAAGGGCCTGCAATACACCGTCCAGGTCACCGTCGTCGGCACGATCGGCGGCGTGCTGCTCGGCACCCTGCTCGCGCTGATGCGCCTGTCGCCGATCAAGCCGCTGTCGCTGTTCGCGGCCGGCTACGTCAACCTGTTCCGCTCGATCCCGCTGGTGTTCGTGCTGCTCGCGTTCTACCTGATCGCGCCGATCCTGATCGGCTTCTTCACCGGCCGTCCGCAGCCGGTCGGCGCCGATCGCTCCGCGTACTACACGTTCACGATCTTCGAGGCGGCGTTCTTCTCCGAGATCATGCGCTCGGGCATCCAGTCGATCCCGCGTGGCCAGGTCGGCGCGGGCTACGCGATGGGCTTCACCTACAGCCAGGTGATGAAGCTGATCGTGCTGCCGCAGGCGTTCCGCAACATGCTGCCGGTGCTGCTCACACAGACCATCGTGCTGTTCCAGGACGTGTCGCTGGTCTACGCGATCGGCGCCACCGATTTCTTCGGCGCGGCCGACAAGGTCAGCAACCGCGACTTCCGGCCGACCGAGATGTACCTCACCGTGGCCGTCGTCTATCTCGTGATCTGCTTCTCGCTGTCGCGGCTCGTCAAGCTGCTGCAGAAGAAGGTCGCGATCATCCGCTGAGCGCGTTTGCACGGCTGCCCGCACGCCCCGTTCGTCACCCAGGACCAGTCTTATGCCAATGATCGAAATCAAGGACGTGAGCAAGTGGTACGGCACGTTCCAGGTACTGACCGACTGCACGACCAAGGTCGAGAAGGGCGAAGTCATCGTCGTGTGCGGGCCGTCGGGCTCGGGCAAGTCGACGCTGATCAAGACCGTCAACGCGCTGGAGCCGTTCCAGAAGGGCGACATCGTGGTCGACGGCACGTCGCTGTCGGCCAAGGGCACCAACCTGCCGAAGCTGCGCGCGCGGGTCGGCATGGTGTTCCAGAACTTCGAACTGTTCCCGCACCTGACGATCGAGCAGAACCTGACGATCGCGCAGGTCAAGGTGATGGGCCGCTCGCAGGCCGAGGCCAGCGCCAAGGGCCTCAAGTACCTCGACCGCGTGGGCCTGATCGCGCAGAAGGCCAAGTTCCCGGGCCAGCTTTCCGGCGGTCAGCAGCAGCGCGTGGCGATCGCCCGCGCGCTGTCGATGGACCCGATCGCGATGCTGTTCGACGAGCCGACCTCGGCGCTCGACCCCGAGATGGTCAACGAGGTGCTCGACGTGATGGTGTCGCTGGCGGCCGAAGGCATGACGATGATGGTCGTCACGCACGAGATGGGCTTCGCCCGCAAGGTGGCCAACCGCATCGTCTTCATGGACAAGGGCATCATCGTCGAGGACTGCACGAAGGACGAGTTCTTCAACACGCAGCGGTCCGAGCGGGCGCAGACCTTCCTGTCGAAGATCCTCACGCATTGAGCGACCGCAGGGGTCGAGACGAAAAGAGCCGCGTTCGCGGCTCTTTCGCTTTGCGGGACTTGCGGCCTCACCCGATCGGCGACACGCCGATCAGCCAGCGGTGCAGGAAGAGGATGAACAGGACGTACGTGATCAACCCGCCGACCACCGCGATCACGTCGTTCATCGCTCGCGCCGGCGGCAGCGGCTTGCCGTGCGACAGCGCGGCAGGCCGCCGCTTGACCGAGATGCGGTCGATCACGGCCCACGCGAGGAAGGCGACGAACAGGATCGTGTCGCCCAGCGTGCCGTTGGCCAGCAGATGCGCGAAGGCCCAGATCTTCACGGCCAGCAGCATCGGATGCTTGACGGCGGCGCTGATGCGTCCGGGCAGCGACGACGCGAACAGCAGCGGAAAGACCGGCAGCATCAACAGGAGCGTCAGGTGCCGCAGCGCGGTCGGCGGGTTGTACAGCACGATTGGGTCGTGACGGCTCAGCACGTAGCCGTAGACCAGCAGCACGAAGCCGACGAGCGAGACGATCGAGTAAAGGCCCTTCCAGCGCTTCTCGCCGCGCAGCGCCACCTGCTCCATCCGCCAGCGCGGCGCCACGATCGACACCGAATGGACGCCGAGGAAGAGGACGAGTCCCACGATGAGAAGAGTCATTGCCGCTTTCGGGATGCGAGGGATGAACGCCAGACCGGATTCTAGTCGCGGCGCGCATTGCGCATAATCGCGGACCCGCCCCACCACTGATCCCCGACCATGACCCTCGACGGCCGAACCCTCGTACGCGCCAGCTTCGACGCGGCGCTCGCCGCCGCCGACCCGCTCGGCGCGGTGCCGTTCATCGCGGATCACCTGCCGCCGAAGCCACGGGGGCGTGTCGTCGTGATCGGTGGCGGCAAGGCCGCGGCGAGCATGGCGCTCGCGGTCGAACGCGCGTGGCCCGACGTGTCGCTGTCGGGCATCGTCGTGACGCGCTACGCGCACGGCCTCGAGACGCGCCACATCGAAGTCGTCGAGGCCGGCCACCCGGTGCCCGACGAGTCCGGCGAGCGCGCGTCCGCGCGCATGCTCGAGCTCGTCGCGGCGCTGGGCCCCGACGACCTCCTGCTCGCGCTCATCTCGGGCGGGGGATCGAGCCTGATGTCGTCGCCCGCGCCGGGCCTGTCGATGGACCACCTGAAGATGCTCAACCGCGCACTGCTCGCGTCGGGCGCGCCGATCACCGCGATGAACGTGATCCGCAAGCACTGCTCGGCGATCGCCGGCGGCCGGCTCGCCGAGGCGGTGTCGCAGCGCGGCGCAGCGGCCGTCGCGCTGATCATCTCGGACGTGACGGGCGACGATCCGTCGGCGATCGCGTCGGGACCGTGCACGCCGGACCCGAGCACCTACCAGGACGCCCTCGACATCGTCGGGCGCTTCCACATCGACCTGCCGTACGCGATCCGCAACCATCTGCAGCGCGGCGCCGACGGCGCGATCGCCGAGACGCCGAAGCCCGGCGACCCGGCCTTCGCGCGCGTCACCAACCACGTCGTCGCCACCGCGCATGCGAGCCTGGATGCGGCGGCGGCGTACTTCCGCGCGCACGGCATCACGGCGGCCGTGCTCGGCGACACGGTGACCGGCGAGGCCCGCGAGGTCGCGAAGGTCTATGCCGGCCTCGCGCGCGAGGTCCGCGAGCACGGCCAGCCGTGGACGCCGCCGGTCGCGCTGATCTCGGGCGGCGAATGCGAGGTCACGCTGCCGGCGCTCAGCGCCCGCGACAAGAACACGCCCAAGGCGCGTGGCGGGCGCTGCACCGAGTTTCTGCTGTCGCTCGCGATCGCGCTCGACGGGATGCCGGACACGTACGCGATCGCATGCGACACCGACGGCATCGACGGCTCCGAGGACAACGCCGGCGCGATGCTGGCGCCCGACTCGCTGGCGCGGGCCGAGACGCACGGCGTGGTCGCGCAGCGCATGCTCGACATCCACGACGCGTGGGGCTACTTCGAGACGCTCGACGACCTGGTGGTCACCGGCCCGACGCGGACCAACGTCAACGACTACCGCGTGATCCTGGTGCTGTGAGCCGCGGCTTCAATCGAGCAGCAGGAAGAGGTCGCGCTCCGCGGTCCGGCGCCGGGTCAGTCCGTTCATGACCTTGCCGCCGGCGCGGTTCCATTTGAGGAATTCGTCCGACGCGCCGTCGTAGTCGCCGCTGTTCAGCAAGCGCAGCAGCGTCGACTTGCGCAGGTTGCCGAGCCCGAGGTTGAACGTGAAGCTGACGAGCGCGCCGTACTGGTTGTCGGTGAGATCGACGGCGACCAGCGCCAGCACGTCCTTGCCGGTGTCCATCAGGTCGGACCGCAGCAGCGCTTCCGCCTGCTCGAGCGTGATGCCGCCGGGGAACAGCGACTTCGCCAGTGCCCGGTTGGCCGGACCGCGCAGGAAGTCGTTGCCGTGCGAGATCGCGTGGCCCCAGCCGATGGTCCAGATGCCGATCGGGTCCAGGTAGGGATCGAGGTTGACCGTCGAGGGGTCGCCATCCGGAATACCTTCGAAACTCTTGATGAGTTCGACGGTGGCGTCGTTGACTTCGCGGATCGGCATGGCGGTCTCCCGGGAGCGCGACGCTCACCGTAGCGTGGCACCGGGTTCGGACGCAAGAGTTCGATGCATGCGCCCCCTCGCGCCCCGCCGCCCGCGCGGTGGCACCATGCGGTCTGCGCGCACCCTTCCGATCGAACCGATGAATGCCCTGACCCTCACCCGCCCCGACGACTGGCACCTGCACCTGCGCGACGGCGACGCGTTGCGCGCGGTGCTGCCCTGGACGGCGCGCCAGTTCGCCCGTGCGATCGTGATGCCTAACCTGAAGCCGCCGGTGACGACGGTCGAGGCCGCCGCGGCCTATCGCGACCGCATCGTCGCGGCGCTGCCGGCCGGCGCGACGTTCACGCCGCTGATGACGCTGTACCTCACCGACGACACGTCGCCCGACGAGATCCGCCGCGCGAAGGACAGCGGCTTCATCCACGGCGTCAAGCTCTATCCCGCCGGCGCGACGACCAACTCGGCCGCGGGCGTCACCAACCTGCGCAATTGCTGGCCGGCGCTCGAGACGATGCAGGCGATCGGGCTGCCGCTGCTGGTGCACGGCGAGGTCACCGACGGCACCGTCGACCTGTTCGACCGCGAACGCGTGTTCATCGACGAGCAGCTGATCCCGCTGCGCGCGGCGTTCCCCAACCTGCGGATCGTGTTCGAGCACATCACGACGCGCGAGGCCGCCGACTACGTGACCGACTGCTGCGGCCACGAGCGCACGCTGGCGGCGACCATCACCGCCCATCACCTGCTGTACAACCGCAACGCCATCTTCCACGGCGGCCTGCGTCCCCACTGGTACTGCCTGCCGGTGCTCAAGCGCGAGCCGCATCGCCTCGCGCTGGTCGCGGCGGCGACATCGGGCCGCCCGTGCTTCTTCCTGGGCACCGACAGCGCCCCGCATGCGCGCCACGCGAAGGAGAGCGCCTGTTGCGGCGCGGGGGCGTTCACGGCGTTCCACGCGATGGAGCTGTACGCGACCGCCTTCGAACGGGCGGGGCGTCTCGACCGGCTGGAGGGTTTCGCGAGCTTCTTCGGGGCGGACTTCTACGGGCTGCCGCGTAACACGGACCGCATCACGCTCGGCCGCACCCACTGGACGATTCCCGCGAGCGTCGCGTTCGGCAGCGGGGAACTGGTTCCTCTGGATGCCGGCGGTTCGCTGGACTGGCTGCTCTCGGGCTGAGCGAGAGCGCCTTCTCCGGCCGGCTCGTTGCCGAGCCGACCGGAGCAACGCCCCTTCTCAGCGCGAGGCGACCGCGGCGCTGCATGCGGCGTCCGCGCCGCGCTGGCGTTCGACGCGCTGGACCGCCGTGGCCAGGTCGAGCTGGAAGATCGGCTGGGTGCGCTCGACGTAGCGGCGCAGCGAACCCGCGCCTTCGTCGGCCTTCGCGACGAGCCGGCGATCGGGCGTCGACACGGAGGTCGGCTCGCAGGCCGAGACCCGCGTCGTGGCCGCCTGTACGGGACCGTGGACCATCAGCAGCAGCGGCACCGCGACGGCGAGGCATTGCATCGACACGCGGACGCAATGGGTGAAGAGCGCTTCTTGATCGAGTCGGGCCATGATGTTTCTCCTTGATCGCGGAACCGTCCGCGGCGTGAACGCTGTTGCGTTGAGCACAAGGTAGGCGTTCGACGATCGCGCGGCTGCGACGTAGTGCGCACGACCGGTGCGAACTATTCCCTGCGCTCGCGGCGCGTCACTCGGCGAGCAGCATCGATGGCGTGATGATCCGCGGGTCCGTCTTGAGGACGATCAGGGCCGGACGGCCCTCGTCCGCGATGCAGGCGAGCGCGCGGTCGAGCGCGGAGCCGAACGCGTCGGTGCTCTCGACCCGCAGCCCGAGCGCCCCGTAGCTCTCGGCGAGTGCCGCGAAGTCCGGATTGGCGAGTCGCGTGCCGGACACGCGTCCCGGAAAGGTCCGCTCCTGATGCATGCGGATCGTGCCGTAGAGCCCGTTGTCGACGACGATGAACAGGACGGCCGCCCGCTCCTGCACGGCCGTCGCCAGCTCCTGCCCGGTCATCAGGAAGTCGCCGTCGCCGGCGATGACGACCACGGCGCGGCCCGGTTCGAGCAGCTTCGCGGCGATGCCCGCGGGCACCCCGTAGCCCATCGCCCCTGAAGTGGGCGCCAACTGCGTGCGAAAGCCGGCATGGCGATGGAAGCGGTGACCCCAGGTCGCGAAGTTGCCGGCGCCGTTGGCGAGCAGGAAGTCCTCGGGCAGACGGTCCTCGAGCGTGCGGATCACGCGCCACAGGTTGACGGCGTGGGGCCGCTCGCGGAACACCGGCGGCTCGTCCTGCCAGCGTTCGTACGCGGTCCGCGACGCGCGGACGTCGGCCTCGCGCGCGTGCCGCGACGCATCGGGAGGCGCCGTCGACGCAGGCTGCAGCGCACGTGCCGCCTGGCGCATGCCGGCGCAGATCGACAACGCGGCCTGATACACCCGGCCGTGTTCCTCGGGATCGGGATGGATGTGCACGAGCGTCTGCTTCGGCACCGGCGCTTCCAGGAGCGTGTATCCGGACGTGGTCATCTCGCCTAGCCGGGGGCCGAAGGCGATGACCAGGTCGGCGTCGCGGATGCGCGCGGCGAGCGCGGGATTGATGCCGATGCCGACGTCGCCGACGTACTGCGGATGGCGGTTGTCGAACACGTCCTGGAAGCGGAAGGCGCACGCCACCGGCAGCGCGTGATGCTCGGCGAAGCGCCGCAGGTCCGCGCACGCGGGCGCGTCCCATCCCGCGCCGCCGGCGATGACGATCGGTCGCTGCGCGGCTGCCAGCAGCGCGTGCAGGCGCGCGACGTCGTCTTGCGACGGCGCGCCCTGCGTGACGGTGTAGGGCCGCGCATCCGCCACCGTGGCGAGCGCGTCGAGCATGTCCTCGGGCAGCGCGAGGACCACCGGACCGGGCCGGCCGCTGGTCGCGGTGGCGAAGGCGCGGGCGACGTACTCCGGCACGCGGTCGGCGCGGTCGATCTGCGCGACCCACTTCGTCATCGGGCCGAACATGCGGCGGTAGTCGACCTCCTGGAAGGCCTCGCGCTCGACGAAGTCGTTGCCCACCTGCCCGACGAACAGGATCATCGGCGTCGAGTCCTGGAAGGCGGTATGCAGCCCGATCGCGGCGTTGCAGGCGCCGGGACCGCGGGTCACGAAGGCGATGCCGGGCCGGCCCGTCAGCTTGCCGGCGGCCTCGGCCATGTAGGCGCTGCCGGACTCGTGGCGGTTGACGACCAGTCGGATGCGGCCGGACGCGTCGTACAGCGCGTCGAGCACGGCGAGGTAGCTCTCGCCCGGGACGCAGAAGACGTGGTCGACGCCGTGGATCAGGAGCTGGTCGACGAGGAGGCGGGCACCGGTTCTTGGAGTCGAGGTCATGGCCGAAGCGATGGGGTTCTCCCTCCCCCGCTGGGCGAGGGTTGGTGAGGGGGCTCGCCGAAGGCGAGCGGCAGACGAGTCGCTGGACCAACCTCCGACGCTCGCTTCGCTCGCCCCCTTCCCGACCTTCCCCCACAGGAGGAAGGAGCAGACCGAGCGAGTCGCTTAGAATCCACCCCGCGAAGCGAGCCAGACAGTCGCCGCCCTTTCACCAGGGGGGAGGAAAGTCCGGACTCCACAGAGCAGCGTAGCAGGTAACGCCTGCCCGCCGTGAGGCGCGGATCAGAGCAACAGAGACGAGCCGATTCAGTTCGGGTGAAACGGGCAATCTCTACGCGGAGCAACGTCAAATAGGCACGCGACGACCCGGCTCGGGGAGCGTGCGGGTAGACGGCTTGAGCCGTGCCGCGAGGCACGGCCTAGAGGAATGACTGTCTGGGTGCAGGGGTCCGCGAGGGCGTCGGCATCGACACAGAATCCGGCTTATCGGTTCGCTTCGCTTCTTTCATTCCACGACCCATCGCCATGGCCCGCAACGTCGAGATCAAGGCCCGCGTCCCGCAACCGAGCCGCCTGCTCGACGCGGTCATCGACCTCGCCGACCGGGGCCCGACCGTGTTCGCGCAGGACGACACCTTCTTCGCGTGCCCGAACGGCCGCCTCAAGCTGCGGATGTTCTCGCCGACCGAAGGCCAGCTGATCTTCTACCGCCGCGACGACCGCGCCGGACCGAAGCTGTCCGAGCACGTGATGGCCACCACCGCCGAGCCCGACGCGCTGCGCGGCACGCTGACGCTGGCCTACGGCACGGTCGGGCGGGTGCGCAAGACCCGCACGCTGTGCTTCGTCGGCACGACGCGCATCCACCTCGACGACGTCGACGACCTCGGCCACTTCGTCGAGCTCGAGGTGGTGCTCAGGCCCGAGCAGACCGTCGAGGACGGACAGGCGATCGCCGAGGACCTGATGCGGCGCCTGTCGATCGAGCCGAAATATCTTGTCCGTCGTGCCTACGTCGACCTGCTCGCGGACCTCTCGACCGGAGCGGACGACGATTGAGCGGCGCGGCGGTTGGACTAGAATGCGCCGCTCCATCGAGACGAGGACCCCCATGATCGAAGTCACGAAGCCGAAGAGCCGCGGCCTGATGGTGCTCATCGCCGTCGCCGTCGTGCTGCTCGTCGTGGGTGTCGCCAAGACGCAGTCGACCGGCGCGGTCGCGCCTGCCGCCACCGCCCCTCCCGCCGCCCCCAACCAAGGATTGAAGATGACCGATGTCAAACAAGGAAGCGGCACCGAAGCCGTCGCCGGCAAGACCGTCGTGGTGCACTACACCGGCTGGCTGTTCGACGCCGCCGCCCCCGAGAACAAGGGCACGAAGTTCGACAGCTCGCGCGACCGCGGCGACCCGTTCGACTTTCCGCTCGGCGCGGGCCACGTCATCAAGGGCTGGGACCAGGGCGTCGCCGGCATGAAGGTCGGCGGCCAGCGCACGCTGGTGATCCCGCCCGAGCTGGGCTACGGCGCGCGCGGCGCCGGCGGCGTGATCCCGCCGAACGCGACGCTGGTGTTCGACGTCGAGCTGCTCGACGTCAAGTAGGTCGGTGAGCGAGCCGGGCGACGCGATGGGGCCGGAGCGGCCGCTCGCGTCGGCGCCGGCTGCGTCTCCTGCTGCACCCGATGCGTCGTCTGGCGCCCAGTCGCCGACCGACGCGGATGGCGCCCCCGACGATCGTGCGGAGCGTCGCGCTGCCTTGCGCGATCTCGCGGCGATGATCGGCGTGGAAGTCTTCTACTGAACGCGACCGCCGGTCCGGTGCAGGCCGTGATCGACGCGGACGTGCTCTACGGCGGCACGACCCGCGCGTTGTTGCTCTACCTCGATCACCACGACGTCATCCGCGTGCGATGGAGCGCGTTGCTGATCGTCGAGACCAGCCGGGCGCTGGTCAAGACCGGTCGCCTGACCCGCGAAGCCGCGGGCCGGACGGTCGAGCTGATGGCGCGCGCGGCACCGCGCGCCGACGTCCCGGTACACGACGTCCAGCGCGCCTTCCGGCGCGCGTGGCCGGGCGTGCGCGATGCCAAGGACCTGCACGTCGCCGCGTGTGCGGTGGTCGTGCACGACCAGGTCGAGGCGGCCGGTGCGCCGGCGCCGGTCTATCTCCTCACGAAGAACACGAAGGACTTCGCGCCGCGAAAGCTCGCAGCGCTCGGCATCCTTCAACTGCACCCCGACGCGTTCCTGCACGACCTCTGCCGACGCGACGGCGCGCGCGTGGCCGCAGCGTTCGAGGCGTTTCGGGATGATCTCCCCGAGCGCCCGGAGGCGAGCCGGGTTCTGCAGAAGCTGGCGAGCGATGGTCAGCGGAGGACGGCTGCGGCGATAGGGGCGGTGGTCATGGCGGACGAGCGGTGGTGACCTGCGGCTCAGACGACGTGAGCCAGTAACCAGCCGCTGGCGCCGATGTGACCCAGGGTGACCAGCACCGACAGACTGTGCAGCCACTTGAAGCGCTGTCGCAAGCCGGCGTCGGTGGCGCGGTTGATCGCCGGCATCAGCATCTGCCTCACGGGCAGCGTGGTCACGGCCACGACCGCCATCAAGCCCGCCCCGCTGGCATCGTGCGACCACCACAGCAACGCTGCGACGGCGGCGGTCACGAACACGAATCCGTAGAACCACGGAAAAGCCTTTCGCAGCGCAGCACCGGCGACCTGCGGCGGCAGCGCCGAGAACAGGAAGGCCGCGAAGCCGAAGGAGTAAAGCGTCATGCCGCCGAACAGAAGAGCGGTGGTCAGGACTGCGAAAGTCAGGGTCATGAAGGTACCTACGCGAATGAAAAGCTGATCGGACGATCCGGCTCGATCTGGCTGCATGACCGGCTGCTTCGGGTCGGGGTGTTGATCTCGTCGTCTTGAAGACCGGCCGCTTCCCGGCGCGCCTTCTGCCCTCGACCGGACGCGCTCATGCCGATGCACCGACTTCCACCCGACAGGCTCGCTTCGCCTCGTCGCCCTGGTCGCGTAGTCTCGCATTTCGCGCGGCTCGCCGTGAACATGGCCGCAGTATTTCGCGTGATCGTTGCCAACCTGGCCGCAAGCGTCACGAGCCCGGACAGTGCCGGGGCAACCCCACGATTGTCTGGGACCTGTCGCTTGGGCCCCGTCCGAGTCGGCGGGAAGGTGCCATTCGCGGGAGACTTCGCTAGGACAGCAAGCCCAGCCCCCAGGACCAGAGCGGCGCGACCAGCAGCCCGATCGGGATGCCGACGCCGATCAGTGTGGACACGAGGTGAGGATCCAGGTCGGCCTGCGTCGCGACGATGCCGGCGCCGATCATCGGTGGCATCGCCGCTTCGATCAGGCTGACATGGCCGGCCATGCCGAAGCGGCCTTCGCGTGCCAGCACGATGACCAGCACGATCGCAGGGCAGACAAGCAGCTTGTAGCCGAGCCCGAGGCACAGTGCGCGGCGCTGTTCGCGAAGCGCGTCCAGGCGCAGTTGCATCCCGACCGAGAGCAGGGCCAGAGGCGCGAGCATGTCGCCGAGGCGAGCCAGGGCGGCGTCCAGCTCGCTCGGAAACGAAACCGGCCGCAGCGCGATGGCGACGGCGACGCCGATCAAGGGCGGGAACGAGAGGATCTTGATCGCCATCGCCCGTGGCGAGGGGCGCGCCTGCGCGGCGTAGAGCGTCACGACGAAGATGCCGATGGTGCTGAGAACGAGGTACGAGCCGAACTGGTCGATGAGCAGCCCGAGACCCAGGCCGTCGCGGCCGTGCAACGTTTCGATCATCGGCAGGCCGACGAACGAGGTGTTGCCCAGGCCGCAGACGAGGATCAGCGCGCCGATGCTGGCCTGCGAGAGTGCGAGCCGCCTACCGAGCACCGCGAACACGACGAAGCCCAGGCCGAAGAGCAGCCACGGCATCAGCACCGGCCAGATCTGGCTCGCATCGAACGCCATCGCGTGCAGGCTGCGCAAGGCGACCGCGGGTAGGGCGATGTGGACGATGACGGCGTTCAAGGCAAGATGCCCCTGTACACCCACACGGCCGCTGCGGCGCAATGCCATGCCTGCCAAGAGGCAGGCCAAGAGCAAGAGCAGATTGGTCATTTCGTCCTCACCGGTGATGCGGATGGCGCTCGGCGGCACCACTCCGTTCATCTTCGTGTACGTTCCGGCGAGTCACCGACGGACATCGCGGCGCGAACTTCTCCAGCCGACGAATTTCCGTCGGGCGAGCGCAGCCCGGTGTGATGTCCCGGCGGCTGGTTCACCCCGAACGTTCCGGGAGACTGGCGTGACGACGCTTCAGGACTCGCAGAAACGACGCCCGGGCGGATGGCCACGAAAATGCCGGATTGACCATTGAAGGGCGCAACGCGTTGATCCAGCGGATCGCCGTGACAGCGTCGAGCGCAGCGGCCGATCGCGCTGGCCCGGTCGCATCGTGCGCACGAGTCACCGTGTCACCGGCGATCGCAAGCACGACGTCCGTGGCGCCGGCTGGGAGTTCACTCGCGTCGCCATCGACGATCACTCCCGCGCGGGCTACGTGCGGACAGTGGCCGAGTCTTTGCTTCAGTCGGGACTCCGGTTGTGCTCAGTGACGCGATGGCGAACGGAAATTCCGTTCGCGCTGCGCTTGTCCGAGCAAAGAGGGGTGGATGGGCAGACCGGGGTCTCCCCGAGGTCGGGCCAGACGGTCGGCTGCAGCTTTTCGAACATCGCGACGGCACGCTGCAGTGTTCCCAGGGCCTCGGACAACTGCCCTGCCGTGCCATTCGGGTGGGATCGTCAGCTCGATCGCCCCATCTGGCGTCGGCACGGTCTTGGCGCTGCTGCTCTTGCGGTGGTTGCCAAGCGGCGACATCGCCGTCGAGAAAGTCGTCGGTCTCGACGCCGGCTGAGCGAGATGACGGGCTCGTCAGCCGTCGGGTCGCTCTCGAACTGCGCCACTCCATCCGGGGTGACAGTTTTGCCGAACGGCTCGCGCGCGAGCGCGATCGCGATCGCGACGGTGACGGCGCTCGCTCAGACGGACTGCGTCGCACTACCCCCAAGGCTTTGGCAGGCACGGCGTAGTCGCTGCTCCGCCGCATCGGCCACGGTCTTGACCTCGGGCTTGCCGACTAGATTCACCATGATCTGCGGGTCGAGGAAACCGACCACCACGCGTTCCGGTGCCTCCTCGCGCAAGATCACATTGCACGGCAGCAGCAGGCCGATGTCAGGCGCTGCCTGCAGGGCCTGGTGCGCCAGTGGCGGGTTGCAGGCACCGAGGATGCGATAAGGCGGCATGTCGACGCCCAACTTCTCTTTCATCGCATGCTGCACGTCGATGTCGCTCAGCACGCCGAAGCCTTCGGCTTTCAGTGCTGCCAGCGTCTTGGAGAGGGCCTGGTCGAATGTGGTGCCAGTGAGCGTGGTGGTGAATCCGTACATGGGGAACCTCGATGGATTGATTGATTGGGGCTCAGGCGTCGGTTGCGTCAGCGCGCGAGGGCTTGACGACCAGTTTGGACAGTTCGGCGAAACCGATGGGTGGCACGGTCGGCCAACGCAGCGTGAAGATGCGTTTGGCCAGTCCAGAAGTCATGCGTTCCATCTGCTTTCGCTCGCCAGCCAGCCGCGCTGCCAGCAAAGGGTCACGCGTGCCCGCGGCCAGCACGCTCTTGTTGAGCACCCACGCATAGGGCTCGATGTTGGCGCGGCGCAGGTCTTCCTGCAGCGCTGCCGCCTGCGACACCGGCGTCACCTCGGGCAGCGTGACCAGAATGATCTTGGTGTACGCAGCGTCCTGCATGAGCGATGGACCGCCACCCATGTAGGTCGTGACAGTCAGTGTCTCGTCGACTTCCTAGCGCGTCACGCCCAACCTGACCAAGGTCTGCATGTGAAAGCCGATGCACCGATCGCATCTGGAGGCGACACCGAGGGCCAGTGCGATCAGCTCCTTCGTCTTCCTACCGAGTGCCCCATCGGCCGTGGCGGCGCGACCTAGATCATGGAAGCTCTGCATGACCTCGAGCGTGCTCGCTCCCAGGTTGCGAGACCCGCCGAAACCGTCTGGGTCAGCTCGCGAAAGCTGTCGGTCTGGTCAGACATGTCGCACTCTTCGAAGACTTATCGACCGGCGTTGGGACGCGGACCGGAGCACGTGCTGAGCCCGAACGGCAGGTACGCGGGGCAGACTCGAAACAGTCCTGTTGCGAGCGGCACGACACCGATCCAGCCCCAAGTACCGATAGCGCCCGAGACGGTTGCCGCGATCAGCGCCACTCCAGCGGCGATTCGGATCACTCGATCGACGGTTCCGACGTTTTGAATCATGTTCTTCTCCAAGAAGCCTGATTCATGATGGTCTGAATGAACGGGGCTTACGTGATCAAGATCAAGGTCGGAGCGTCTTGGCGTCTCCAGCGCAACAAAGCGAGCGAGGCGCAGTCAAGCGTGGGGAGAGCTGCCGAGAGACCTGCGAAGGGGTGCAGCACCTTCAGAAGTCTGGAAACTCGGCTTTGCATGTCCAAGCGTCGAATCTCGGGTTCGACGCCGCGAATTTACGATCTGGATTGCACGCTTTAAGGTTGCGGATTCAACCGGGAAGCAGACGCGTGACGTCGCAACCGGGCTCGTCGAACTCCACGAATGCGAGTCAGCTTCCGCCACGCGAATGACCGACCGCATAACTCAACCGCACACACCCCAACGCCATCACCTCGCACCCGACGAATGTCAGCTCGACCCGCCCGGCCAGTCCGGCGTCACCATGCTCGATGATGCCGTCCGCGCCCCTCCGCGCATCCAGGCCCGGCCCAACGATCACCTGCAGCTCGTCCACCAACCCCGCCGCGAAGAACGAGCCATTGATGGCAGCACCGCCTTCGAGGGCGAGACGTCGGATGCCGAAAGTCGTCGCCAGCGTCTCCAGCATCGCGGCCAGATCGACCGCGGACTCCTCGGCGACGACGTAGGAGACGCCGTCCGCCGCCAGCTCGCGCAGGTGGTCGTCCGACACGTTCGCCCCCAACGTGACGATCACGTGGTTGCCGTGGATCGCGGGCTTGTCGAAATGCAGCGAACCCGACGTGTCCACCGCGATCGCGAACGGGCCGATCGCGCCGGCGGCCCGATGGACCGGGCGGGTGGGCGAGTCGCCCTGCCCGACCGGATGCGCCGTCGCCTTCGACATCTCGGCCATCGTCGTGCGCCCCACCAGCCACGCGTCCGCCTTCAACGTGTCCTGGTACTGCTCGTAGAGCGTCGACCATCGCTTCGGGTCGCCGTCGGGGCTCTTCGTCCACTTGCTGGCGTGGAGGCGGCCGTCGATGGACGACAACATGAGGCAGAAGACGTGGGGTTTCATCGGGGGCTCGGGTCGGTTGTGATGGGTCGGGTGGAGCATTGCCGGGAGTCGAGCCCTTCCTCCTATTCGCGGCGAAGGGCCGGGCTTCCGGCGCTTCCCTCGGCTGATCAGCATTCCATGGGTGTGCCGGCCGGCCCCTCACTTCGCTGCCGCGAGCAACCGCACGACCTCATCCCGGTCCGTCGGGCTTCCCCGCTTCGCGTAGTCGATCGCGCGCTGGCCGTGTCGGTCGCGGGTCTGGACCGACGCGCCCTTCGCGAGCAACGCGCGCACGATCGCGGTCGAGCCGCTTCCGGCCGCCAGCATCAACGCGGTCGCGCCGTCGTCCTCACGATCCGGGTTCCGGTAGCGCGTGTTCACGTCGGCGCCCGCCGCGAGCAGCACGTCGGCCGTCGTGGTGAATCCCTGGGCCGCGGCTTCCATCAGTGGCGTCTGCCGATCCACGGTGCCGCCCGTCCCTTCGAGATCACTGAGCTTCACGCCGAGCTCGATCAGCACCCGCGTGACTTCGGCTGCATCGTCGTCGTTGGCGTTCCCCCACACCGCGATGAACGCGTCGGGCGCGATGCGTCGCACGTCGGCGCCGTTCGCGGCGAGGGTGCGCATCGCCCGCAGGTTGCGCCCCGACGCGCCCGGGGGCCGGCGCACCGCCTCGACGAACGCGGAGTCGATCGTCGCCGCATCGGGCTTGCGGGCCAGCAGCAGGCGGAGCGCGTCGTCGTGACCGCCCGCCACCGCGCTGTAGAGCGCCGAACGCTCGCCGCCGTCGAGGTCGATGTGCGCGCCCGCATCGAGCAGGAAGGTCATGACCGGCAGCCGGTCGTAGCGCGCAGCGGCCGCGAGCGCGGTACGGCCGTTCGCCGTGCTCGCGTCGAGATCCATCCCGGCGGTCGCGAACAGCTTGACGGCGGTCAGGTCGCCGTTGCCGGCGCTGGTGACGAAGTGCTCCGCATCGAACGGCAGCCCCATCTGACCGAGCGATGCGCGCGCGGCGGTGGGCGACGGCTTCGAGAACAACGCGAGCACCTTGGTGGCCGAGTCGGTGAACGACGCGACGCCGGCGACGATCGCCGCGACGACGAGCAGCACGGCAACCACCGGGTTCGCGCGCAGCCGCGCGACAAAACGCGCGACCGGCGTCTTCACGTCGTCGTCCATCCCCACCTCCGGTCGGTCGTGTGACGGCTCAGGCGACGGCCATGTCGATCTTCTCGATCGTGATCTTCGACTGCCAGGCCTTCGGGCCGGTCTCGTGGACCGAGGTCCCGTTCGAATCGACCGCGACGGTCACCGGCATGTCCTTCACGCTGAACTCGTAGATCGCTTCCATGCCGAGGTCCGCGAAGCCGACGACCTTCGCTTCCTTGATCGCCTTCGACACCAGATAGGCCGCGCCCCCCACCGCCATCAGGTAGGCGCTCCTGTGCTTGCGGATCGCCTCGATCGCGACCGGGCCCCGCTCCGCCTTGCCGATCATCGAGATCAACCCGGTCTCGGCCAGCATCATCTCGGTGAACTTGTCCATCCGCGTCGCGGTGGTGGGGCCCGCGGGGCCGACCGCCTCGTCGCCGATCGGGTCGACCGGGCCGACGTAGTAGATGACGCGGTTCGTGAAGTCGACCGGCAGCTGTTCGCCCCTGGCCAGCATGTCGGCGATGCGCTTGTGCGCGGCGTCGCGGCCGGTGAGCATCCTGCCGTTGAGCAGCAGCGTCTGCCCCGGCTTCCAGCTCGCGACCTCCTCGGGCGTGAGCGTGTCGAGGTCGACGCGCTTCGAGCGCTCGGTGTCGGGCTGCCAGTGCACGTCGGGCCATTCGTCGAGCGACGGGGCCTCGAGGTAGGCCGGGCCCGAGCCGTCGAGCACGAAGTGCGCATGGCGCGTCGCCGCGCAGTTGGGGATCATCGCGACCGGCTTCGACGCCGCGTGGGTCGCATGCATCGCGATCTTGATGTCGAGCACGGTGGTGAGGCCGCCGAGTCCCTGCGCGCCGATGCCCAACGCATTGACCTTCTCGTAGAGCTCGACGCGCAGCGCCTCGACCTTGCTCAGCTCGGCGCCGCCCGCCTTCTTCTCGAGCAGTTCATGCATGTCGATGTCGTCCATCAGCGACTGCTTGGCCATCAGCATCGCCTTCTCGGCGGTGCCGCCGATGCCGATGCCGAGCATGCCCGGCGGACACCAGCCGGCGCCCATCGTGGGGACCGTCTTGAGCACCCAGTCGATCAGCGAGTCCGACGGGTTGAGCATCACGAACTTGGACTTGTTCTCGGAGCCGCCGCCCTTGGCCGCGATCATCACGTCGACCGTGTTTCCAGTGACCACTTCCATGCTGACGACGGCGGGCGTGTTGTCGCCGGTGTTCTTCCGGTCGAACTGCGGGTCCGCGACGATCGACGCGCGCAGCGTGTTGGCCGGGTCCGCGTAGCCGCGCCGCACGCCTTCGTCGATCGCATCCTGGATGCTGCCGGTGAATCCCTCCCACTGCACGTCCATGCCGATCTTCAAGAAGACGTTGACGATGCCGGTGTCCTGGCAGAGCGGGCGGTGGCCTTCGGCGCACATGCGGCTGTTGGTGAGGATCTGCGCGATCGCGTCCTTGGCCGCCGGGCTCTCCTCGCGCTCGTAGGCACGCGACAGGTGCCGGATGTAGTCGACCGGGTGGTAGTAGCTGATGAACTGCAGGGCGGCGGCGACCGACTCGATCAGGTCGGCTTGCTTGATGATCGTCATATCGTTTCCTGCGAAGTCTGCCTCTGCCCCCCTTCAGCGGGAGGGTCGGGGTGGGGGGTTCAGCGGACCGAAGGCCGATCCGCTAGTGATTGGTCTCGCTCTTCTCGTCCTTGTAGACGATGCGTTCCGCGTAGCCGATGGCAATCGCCGACAGCAGGAACGCCAGGTGGATCGCCGTCTGCGCGATCAGCGTCTTCGCGTCGTACTGCGCCGCGTTGATGAAGGTCTTGAGCAGGTGGATCGACGAGATGCCGATGATCGCCGTGCCGAGCTTGACCTTGAGCACCGACGCGTTGACGTGCGACAGCCACTCGGGCTGGTCGGGGTGGTCGTTCAGGTCGAGGCGGGAGACGAATGTCTCGTAGCCGCCGATGATCACCATGATCAGCAGGTTGGAGATCATCACGACGTCGACGAGCCCCAGGACGACCAGCATCACGGTCGCCTCGGACAGCCCGTCGGTGACCGGCAGCTTGCTGCAGTCGACCGCGGCCGCCTGCACCGCGCAGGTCACCGTCTGCACCGCGTGCGTGTCGCCCATCACGGCCGACAGCAGATGGCTGAGCTCGATCCAGAACTGCCAGACGTAGACGCCCTGCGCCGCGATCAGCCCGATGTAGAGCGGCAACTGCAGCCAGCGGCTGAAGAAGATGACGCGCGAGACGGTCCGGCGGGCGGACGATCGCGGTGCTTCGTGTGCGGGTTTGCCGGCCATGAGGCGCAGATGGGGTACGGTAGGGTGCGAGCGAAGGCTAGAATTTTACAGTGTGCGTGGTCGCGCCCCGCTGCCAGACCCATCAGACCTACAACGAGACCAGGAGAACCCATGTCGGCCATCGAGTCCCCGCAGGACAACCGCACCTATCCCCCGAGCCATGAGATGGTTGCGCAGGCAACGATCTCCGGCAAGGCCGCCTACGACGCGCTCGTCGCCGAGGCGACGCGCGACCACGAAGGCTTCTGGGCGCGTCTCGCGAAGGAACACCTGATCTGGAGCAAGCCGTTCACGAAGGTCCTCGACGAATCGAACGCGCCGCTGTTCAAGTGGTTCGACGACGGGATGCTCAACGTCTCCTACAACTGCCTCGAGCGCAACCTCGAGCACGGCAATGCGGACAAGGTGGCGATCCACTTCGAGTCCGACGACGCGAAGGTCACGAAGGTCACGTACAAGGAACTGCACGCCCGGGTGTGCCGCTTCGCCAACGCGCTCAAGAAGCTCGGTTACAAGAAAGGCGACCGCGCGATCATCTACATGCCGATGTCGATCGAGGCCGTGGTCGCGATGCAGGCCTGCGCACGGCTCGGCGTGATCCACTCGGTGGTGTTCGGCGGGTTCTCGGCCAAGAGCCTGCAGGAGCGCATCGTCGACGTGGGCGCCACGCTCGTGATCTGCGCCGACGGCCAGTACCGCGGCGGCAAGGCGATCCCGCTCAAGCCCGCCATCGACGAGGCCTTCGCGATGGGCGGCTGCGACGCGATCCGCCAGGTGATCGTCTACCAGCGCACCGGCGCCGAGGTCGCATGGACCGCGAAGCGCGACCTGTGGATGCACGAGATCGCCGAAGGCGAGTCCGACCAGTGCGAGGCGGTGCCGGTCGAGGCCGAGCATCCGCTGTTCATCCTCTACACGTCGGGGTCCACCGGCAAGCCCAAGGGCGTCCAGCATTCGAGCGCCGGCTACCTGCTGTGGGCGATCCTGACGATGAAGTGGACCTTCGATCTGAAGCCCACGGACGTCTTCTGGTGCACGGCCGACGTCGGCTGGGTGACCGGCCACACCTACGTGACCTACGGCCCGCTCGCGGCCGGCGGCACCGAGATCATCTTCGAGGGCGTGCCGACCTATCCGGACGCGGGCCGCTTCTGGAAGATGATCCAGGACCACAAGGTCACGATCTTCTACACGGCGCCCACCGCGATCCGCTCGCTGATCAAGGCCGGCGGCGACCTGCCGAAGAACTACGACCTGTCGTCGCTGCGCATCCTCGGCTCGGTCGGCGAGCCGATCAATCCGGAGGCCTGGCGCTGGTATCACGAGACCGTCGGCGGCGGCCGCTGCCCGATCGTCGACACGTGGTGGCAGACCGAGACGGGCGGTCACATGATCTCGCCGCTGCCGGGCGTGACGTCGCTCAAGCCCGGCAGCTGCCAGTCGCCGCTGCCCGGCATCGCCGCGGCGATCGTCGACGAGTCGGGCCAGGACGTCGAGAACGGCAAGGGCGGCATCCTCGTCATCAAGAAGCCGTGGCCGTCGATGATCCGCACCATCTGGGGCGACGACGAGCGCTTCAGGATGAGCTACTTCCCCGAGGAACTCGGTGGCTACTACCTCGCCGGCGACGGGGCCAACCGCGACCTCGACGGCGACTTCTGGATCACCGGGCGCATCGACGACGTGCTCAACGTCTCGGGCCACCGGCTCGGCACGATGGAGATCGAGTCGGCGCTGGTGCTCAACAAGCTGGTCGCCGAGGCCGCGGTGGTCGGGCGACCCGATGCCACGACCGGGGAGGCGGTGTGTGCGTTCGTCGTGCTCAAGGGCGCACGGCCGAGCGGCGACGAGGCCGAGAAGATCGCCAAGGAGTTGCGCGACTGGGTCGCCAAGGAGATCGGCTCGATCGCCAAGCCGAAGGAGATCCGCTTCGGCGACAACCTGCCCAAGACCCGCAGCGGCAAGATCATGCGCCGCCTGCTGCGCTCGCTGGCCAAGGGCGAGGAGATCACGCAGGACGTGTCGACGCTGGAGAACCCGGCGATCCTGGAGCAGTTGAAGGAAGCCAAGTAGACCCGCGCAGCACCTCGCCCCGCTTTCGCGCGAGGCTTGGTGCCGCGCGCCCCTGTTCGCGCTCCACCGCTGTGCTTACGACGACGAGCGGCTGCGAGGCGACAAGTGAAGGCATTCGGCGCGCGCATGATGAAGGATCACAAGACCGATGTCTCGGACTTCGAGAAGCAGGCCAAGTCGGGCAAGGATGCCGACCTGCAGGCGTTCGCCGGGAAGATGCTGCCCAGGTTGCAGGAACCCCTCAAGATGGTCGAGGGTATCCACGACGCGCTGAAGTGAGGCTGCGGGCGGCGTCGCTCACCGCTGGGGCGTGGCAGGGACGAAGCGTCGCTGGACGCGACGTCGCTTGTTATACTCCGGCGCCCCGGAGAGATGGATGAGTGGTTTAAGTCGCACGCCTGGAAAGCGTGTGTAGGTTCATAGCCTACCCGGGGTTCGAATCCCCGTCTCTCCGCCAGTACCCTGCTTCTAGTCGCGCATCGTCGCTTAGCTAGAGCAGAAATTTCCCCAGCAAACCAAAAAGTTACGCGACCACCTTGCGGTTCGTCGCGGTTCGTCGCTTGTCGTTACTCGCCACACGGATGGCGGACAGGATGGCGGATTGGAAGCTTTGGGAGATCACAATTGGCCACCAAGAAATCGAGTCGCAATGCACAGCGACTGCTCACCGTTCGCGAAGTGATGGCCGCCAAGGAAGGCGACCATTCCGATGGCGGCGGTGTTTACCTGCGGATTCGCGGCACGTGCGCGTCCTGGCTCTTTCGTTACACCAGCGCGGCCGGCAAGCGTCGCGAGATGGGTCTTGGACCCGTGCTGCGGGCTGACGCTGCCGCGACCGGTGAAAGCCTCACCAACGCCCGCGGCGACGCGGACAAGGCGCGGGCGCTGCTGGCGACCGGTGTCGACCCGATCGACGCGCGGAAGGGCGCCAAGGCCATCGTGAAACAAGCGAAGATCGTTGCCAAGACAACCGCCGAGGCCGAGGCTCTGACCCTAGTGCGAGCCTCGCGGCAATATCACGAGCGGTTCGTCGAACCGCACCGCACCGTCAAGCACGCTGCACAGTGGCTATCGAGCCTCGAGAATCACATACCCGAGGAAATTTGGCACCGCCCGATCAGGTCGGTCACCGCCGGCGAGTTGCTGGATCTGTTGGTCGAACTCTACGCCAAGATCCCCGAAACCGCCGGCCGCATCAGGCAGCGCCTTGAAGCGATCTTCGACGACGCCCTACTTCGTGACCAAGTCGACCGCAATCCGGCCGCAGCGATCCGCCGCAAGCTGAAGGACGTCGCATCGCGCAAGCGCCCGTCGCACTTCCGATCCCTTCCTTTCGAACGCATCCCTGGCTTCGTGCGCGAACTGAGCGCCGCCGAGGGCACAGCTGCGGTCGCTTTCCGGTTCCTCGTCCTGATCGCAGCGCGAACGAGCGAGGTTCTGTTCGCATCGTGGGCTGAGGTCGACATCCCGAATCGAACCTTCGTCATCCCTGGCGCGCGGATGAAAGGCGGCGAGGATCACGTCGTCTACTTGTCCGACGCGGCGCTGGCCATCGTCAAGGCGCAGCACTCCGATCCGAGTCGCGATCCCGTGTGGGTCTTCCCATCGCCAACGGGCAACGACAAGGGACTGTCGAACATGGCGCTGCTGACGTTGCTTCGTCGCATGAAGCTCGACGACGTCGCGACAGCTCACGGCATGCGCTCCTCGTTCTCGACGTGGGCTAACGAGTCAGGGAAGTATCGCAACGACGTGATCGAAGCCTGCCTCGCCCACCAAGAAGGCGACCGCGTTCGACGAGCCTACAACCGTGCGACCTTCACCGCCGAGCGCAAGGCGCTGCTGCAGGATTGGGCGGCCTTCTGTACAGGAACCGAACGCATTTGAGATGAAAGACGCCGCCTGAAACGCCTTCAGGCAAGCGGCCACGCCAGGGGCTTACAGCCCGAGGCGCGGCCTGACCAACAACCGTTCCGCACTAGGAGCAACGAAGATGACTCAAAACATCAGGACCGACCAGTCCGACGGATCACCGACTGAGTTCACCGCAGAAGCCGCCGCGGTTTTCAAAGCGGAAGCCGCCTAAGAGGAAGCCAAGAGCGACGCGGCTTCGTTGCTTTCCTTTTGGCTCACCTACGCTGCCGCCGCGCGCCATGGCGCCGTCATGAGCGAGGCCTTCAACCTGGCCCGCAGTATCCTGCACGGCAACGCCGCCATGATTGAGATCGTCGAGGACCAGTATGTTTCCGCCCGAGCGATTTATCGAAGTGTCCCGGCGCGGCGTCCTTCAAGGGCGCCACTGGGGCGCAGAATGAGAACACCTTCGGTGTTCAAGCTTCCGAGCAATCTAAAGCTTACCGATTACCGTCGTGCGGCCAGCATGGACGCCGCAGACTGGATGTTGAATGTCTCGATTCGCGCCTACTTATTCAGGTCGAACGATCTAGTGATCGAACGACTATTAGGTTTACACGGCCCGCTCATCGACGGTTTGAACCGGCCTTTCCTCGCGTCTGTGGAGGAGCTTCGGTTCGATCCGCATCCCAAACGTCAAGGGCTTATTGGCGGCTTCCTTCCCCTCCTCAGAGCCATACCTGATTGTCCATCTAGCGTCGCCTCTCTAAGTGTCAATGAGCTCTATTTTCGCGAGAGACTACTGCCAAAGACGATCCGCAATTTTGGCTCTGCGATCGCGGGAGGCTCCATCGCTAAGCACCTACGCATGCCGGACGAGTTCGATTCTACGGTGGACGAGGCGATAGATCCGCAGTTGATCCACCGGGTCGTCCGAATTGATTTGGCGCAGACCAACGCCGCATTGAAAGTCGACTTCGAGTCCTTCCTTCGCGTTGAAAGGGCGCGCATAAAAACACTGGACCCGAAAGCTCCCTTCGCACGGGCAGTGCGGGAGGTGGAGAGTCGGAGGCCGCGCTCGGACATGCTCGTCAGATTGGCGGAGGCCCGAGTTCTGCCCTACATGGATCTGGTGCGCTGGATGCGCTCTCAGCAGATCGAAAAACCGGATGACGCAGCCGTCCAACGTGCACTCGAGGTGAGGACACGCAAGGCATTCTTAGAGACGACCGTTGGGTACGCCGCTTTTTTCGAAAACCCCCTAGTAGTAACGCCTTTCTTCGGACCAATAGTTCGGAAGATGAGGACGCAAGCGTCGCGCAAAGCTGCGCCCTAAATTCCCTTCATAAGGGTTCATCTTTGCGGGCAATGGCAGATTAGCCTTTCCTCCACTTTCACGCCGTCGCGCGTGGTTCATTAACAAGTGGAGGCTTCATGCAATCGCATGTCTACGTCCAAACAATTTCCAGGCCGCGCCACGGGGCCGCCCAGTTAGCGCGATTCAACGATCTTCCCGACCACGCGCACACGACGAGCTTCGTCGCTGAGTCGATCCTCGGTAAGGGTCGTTCGACAATTGACCGACTTCGCAAGGAAGGCGTCCTCGAAACCGTTAAGCAAGGCCGCACCGTACGGATCACCGTGGGCTCCATCCGCAAGGCGCTGGCGGCTCGATGACCGGCTCGACGAACGGCGCCTTCGTAGCAGAAGCGACCGCCGGCCAGCGCGATTCCGAGGCGCTCATCCGAGCGATGGCCTGCTTCGAAGATGATCCAGACGGGCTCTTCAAGCTGATCGACGCCGCGATCGACCCGCTCGACCATTCGAAAGCAAAGCTGCGCGGTAGCTGCCGCGGCCTGCAGATGTTCGTAGAGCGCCAGTTCGAAGACGCGGCCCGATGAGCGCACAGCCGCTCCTGTCCCGGCTTCAGCGCGTTCGGCAGGCCGGGCGCGATCGATGGGTCGCCAGTTGCCCGACCCGCAAGGACAAGCGCCCGTCCCTTTCCATCCGGGAACTTCCGGACGGCCGCGTGCTGATGTACGACTTTGGCGGCGCGTCCGTCGCTGAGATCCTAGCGGCGATCGACCTCGACATCAGCGCCCTCTTTCCCGAAAAGTCCTTCCGAAACGGCTTCAACCACCATCGGACCGAGCGCCGGCCGTTCAACCCATATGACGTCCTGGCGTGCGTTGCCCTCGAAGCAGCATTTACGCTTCAGGTCGCCAACAAGCTGCGCGCCGGCACCCCATTTAGTCCCGAGGACCACGTCCGTCTCGTGACCGCGTGCGGGAACCTCGTCGCTGCAGTGGATATCGCTCGTGCGTGACGTAATCACCGCCGCGGCGCGCGCCAGCAGCTCATTCGAGTCGGCGGCCTTGGTCCCCAAGTCTCTACGCGCATTCGTCCGAGAGCGATCAGTGATCGACTTCCTCATCGACGATCTCCTGCGCCGCGGGTGGCTCTATTCGGTCACCGGCAACACCGGCCACGGCAAGACCGCCATTGCCGTTCCCGTCTCGCTCAGCGTCGCCGACGCACTGCAGATCTGCGGGCATCAATGCCAGCAAGGCCAAGTGCTCTACATCGCCGGCGAGAACGCCGACGACGTCCGAGTGCGTTTTGTGGCGGCCCTCGAGCGAATGACTGTGTCCACGTCAGCACTCGACCGCGTACACGTCATCGACCAGAGCTTTTTGCTCAACGAACGGCTCGTCGAACTCTGCGCCCTCATAGAACGGCTCGACGTCGCTCTGGTGATCGTCGACACGGACCAAGCCGTGAGCCTCAGCGGCGCCGACGACGAGAACAGCAACGGCGATCGAATGGCCCACGCAAAGCAGCTACGGCAGCTCACGCGCTGCAGTTCCTTCCCGACGGTCATCGACCTCTGCCACCCGCGCAAAGGCGCGCAGAAGGACGATCTCGTGCCCCGCGGCGGCTCCGCCTTCATCAACGAAGTCGACGGCAACCTACGGCTCTGGCGCGACGGCGAAGTCGCCGAACTGTTCAGCGACCCGAACAAGTTTCGAGGCGCCCCGGTTTCGATCTCCTTTCGGTCAGAAAGCGTCCAAACGGCAGCGATCAAGGACACGAAAGACCGAATGATTCCGGTCCCGTTCTTCCGGCCGATCGACGACCACGAGGCGGCCCGGACGGCAGATGCGCAATGGCGCGACGAGAACCGACTGCTTTTCTTCATGAATGAGAACCCGAACGGCACGCAAGCGCAGTGGGCCGAACGATGCGGTTGGTTAAGCGACGACAACAAGCCGCGCAAAGACAAGGTCAACCGCCTACTGCAGGCCCTGTCCAGGTCGCCTCAGATCATGGTCCAAAAGGGCCGATCAGGCCGCTGGAGACTGACGTCTGCCGGGTTGAAAGAGGCGACGAAACCATGACTCCGAACGCGTCGGATCGCTGCAACGTTCCTGCAACTTTTCGCCTCGAAGTTGCACGCTACAAACCACTGCAACCCCAACACACCAAATCGCCCGGAAACCCGCGCCGGCATTGGAATTGCGCTGCTACGCGTTGCTGCAACACACATACCGGCGTTGCAAGTTGCGTTGCATCCCCCTCCCTAGGGGGTGCAACTTTGCAACCGATGTCGCTTGTTGGAGGCTACCGATGAGCGCTTTCGCCTCTCCCCTCGTTCGGACGTTCAAGGTCGGCGCGTACGAATGCACGCTGACGTTCCCTCCGGCGAACCGCGGAGCCGTCTCGGCAATGTCGGCCGAATGGTCACCCCAGCATCCGGGATGCCTAACGCCGGCCGAATTCGAGCAGTACCGAACCGGGCGCAACAAAGCCCTAGCAGAGCTCGCGGCCATCGTCGGCGGGAATGTGGCGGTGGTCGAGTAGGTCACGGGGGGGAGGACATATTGGGGGGGAGGTCCTGAAAAAGTTACTCCGCCAAGTGGAAATCGTATGGGTAGACATTTTTTTACGACCGCGAAATCCAAGTAGGGGGGGTGCCGGTTGGACTTGCTCGATCTGTTTAGCTCGTGGGTACCGTCGGCGACTGACGCAGATATGAATCGCCCCCGGATTTTTGGAGGCTCCAACCTTTGAGAAGATGGAGCCATGAACAAGTCGAACAAGTTCTCACCTGAGGTACGCGAGAGCGCCGTGCGCATGGTGCAGGAGCATCGCGGGGAGTACCCGTCGCTCTGGTCTGCGGTGGAGTCGATTGCACCGAAGATCGGCTGTGTGCCGCAGACCCTGCTGGACTGGGTCAAGCGCCATGAGGTCGACACCGGCGTGCGCGAGGGCGTCACCACGACCGACGCGCAGCGCGTCAAGGAGCTCGAGCGTGAGGTCAAGGAGCTGCGCCGAGCCAATGAGATTCTCAAGGTGGCCAGCGCGTTTTTCGCCCAGTCGGAGCTCGACCGACGATTCAAGTCCTGAGGACGTTCGTCAACGCGCACCGCAACACCTTCGGGGTCGAGTCGATCTGCAAGGTTTTGCAGGTCTCCCCGTCTGGATATCGACGACATGTGGCACTTCAGCGCAGCCCGCGACGACGCTGCGCACGCGCTCAACGCGACGACGTTCTGGCGCCTCAGATCGAGCGTATCTGGCAGGCCAACATGCAGGTCTACGGCGCCGACAAGGTCTGGCGGCAACTGGCGCGGGAAGGGACGCCGGCGGCTCGATGCACGGTCGAACGATTGATGCGTCGGCTCGGACTGCGTGGCGTGATGCGAGGCAAGGTCGTGTGGACCACGATCAGCGAAAGCAAGGCGCCACGTCCGCTGGACAAGGTCAACCGGCAGTTCCGAGCCGAGCGACCGAACCAGCTCTGGGTCTCTGACTTCAAGTACGTCTCCACCTGGCAGGGCTGGCAATACCTGGCTATCGTCATCGACGTGTATGCCAGACGCATCGTGCGCTGGCGCCAAAGCAGTTCGATGCGCACGGACTTCTTGCTCGATGCGTTGGAACAGGCCCTTTACGGGCGTCAACCCGAGCGCGACAGCAGCCTGGTCCAGAGCGGCGGCCGGAACTAAGCGAACCCTGCCGGAGGGCGTCCGCTCGATGGAAAGGTTAGGCCTGTCGTAGGTAGAGAGGGTTTGGGCTACCAGACCGTGTAGACCATGAAGAACCCGGCGACCGTCATGACCGTCAGCGTCGCCAAGAACAGCAGTTCGATGGTCTGCACCAGAAGCGCGGTGCGCTTGTGCGAACGCGTCCTCAGCGCAAATGTGATGAGATAGATGCAGAGTAGGAAACTCGCCGCGCACATCGCCAAGACGTCGTCGATTACCGTCGCCGCGCCCCGGTGGGATGCGTTGATGAACGCAACGATGCCGATGCAAAGTCCCGCCAGGGTGCCGGACAGCGAAAGCAGGCTCGTCAGTTCGTCACGCTGAATCGGGGTGTCGCCGGAATTCGTCATGTTTGGAACGCTCCAACGAGGCCGCGCGCGTTGCACTGAATGTAAATGATGGGCGACTTCATGTATACCTAACGAGGTTGTAGATATTCAATCGCCGCATTGTCCCGAGCAGGCACGTCGATTGCAAGGATCACGCATCGACTGATACCTGAGGAGCGACGATGGAGCGCTACAAGACGATCGACACGGGTCCGCGGTTCCTGGCGGTGGATCTCGAAGCGCAGTTGCTGCTTGGCACCTTCGAGCACGCGCTGGATCATCTGCTCGATCACAACATCGACCTGTCCGCCTTCGATGCGCGCTTCGTCAACGACGAGACCGGGGAACCGGCCTACCGCCAGCAATGCTGCTGAAGGTCGTCCTGCTCCCATACTCGCGCGGCATTGTGTCTAGCCTTGGCATCGAGCGGGCCTGTCGGGACCACGTCACCTTCGTTGCGCTGAGCGGCGACTCCTGTCCGCACTTCACGACCATCGCCGCCTTCGTCTCGGGACTCGGCGACCTCATCGCCGACGTGTTCAATCAGGTGCTGCTGATCTGCGATCGGCAGGGACTGACCGGCCGCGAGATGTTCGCCATCGACGGCGTCAAGCTGCCCAGCAACGCGAGCAAGCAGAAGAGCTGTACGCGCGCCGACTTCGTGCGCCAGGCCGTCAAGATGGAAGCAGCCGTGGTGCACATGCTGCAACGTCATCGCGCGTCGGACCAGGCCGATGTCGAACCGACACTCGACGCGAAGGCCATCGCGCGCGTCGAGTCCCTGCAGCATGATGCCGAGCAGGTACATCGCTCGCCATGGGACGAAGCGCGCCGGGACCGACGACTTCAAGTGGTATCGAACTGACGAGGCAGACTGACGATGTGCGGCCGGTACAAGCTCGAAGAGCATTGGCAAGATTATTGCGACAATCCGTTCTTCGACTGGAACGACCCGCCTTACCCAACCGAGAACCCCTTTCGCGGTAGCGACGAGGTGTTCCCTCGCAACCGGATGCCCATCGTGCGACGTAACGCGGAGGCCAAGCTGATCGCGAAGCTGCGACAGTGGGGATTCACCATGCTGATCAACGGCAAGACCGTCGGGGTCGACGGCAAGCCGAAGAAGGTCCGTCGCGACACTCAACGCGACGAGCGCGAAGCTGACTTCGAGCTTCACGTGGAAGTGTTCGTTCAAGGAACGCCGCTGCCTAATCCCAATGTCGAGCTGGGACGAGTGGCCCGAGACCGGTGGCGGCAAGCAGCGCGTGCGCGTGTCGATGCCCGCCGAGCCGGTGTTCATGGCCGCGGGCCTCTACGACGAGAGCGTCGATCCGAAGACGGGCAACAAGGTGCCCGTGTACACGATGTGCACCGTGCCACCGAACGAGTTTCTAGGCACCATCCACGATCGCGCCCCAATGGTTCTGCAGCCGGATCAGTACGACGCTTGGCTCGACGGCGGCCAGGCTGCGCTCTCCCTGGTGGGTGTGCATCCGGATGCGGCGGCGTTCGCGGTCAAGCCGGTTTGATGGTCGAACGGAATCGCGAGATACGTTGAAACAGCTCACCGAGAAAACTGGCATCGTCAGACGGGTGTGCGCGGCGCTTGCCGCGGACGACCGCGCGCTGGCTGCCGACATCGCACGTAATAGCTATCCGTTCGCGCCTGTGACCGCGGGTAAGCGCGCTTTCAGTGCTTTCCAGGCGACGTCAGTGTTTCGACGGGATGGCTTCATCGATCGCTACTCGGGCACTGAACTCGTCTTCCCAGGCGCGCTGCGACTTCTTTCGCGTCTGCTGCCCGCAGAGTTTCCGGCCCACCCGAACTGGAAAGCGAGCGAGAGTCACATCGTCTATTACGAGTTGTTTCCGACCATCGATCACGTCGTCCCTATCGCGTTAGGCGGTGAGAACAATCGAGGCAACTGGGTGACGACGTCGATGGTGCATAACAGCGCAAAGGCCAATTTTACGTTGGACGTTATGGGTTGGACCGTTCTTCCGCCAGGCGATCTCGTGAAGTGGGACGGCATGACGAAATGGTTCGTCGACTTTGTGGCGCGCGCGCCCGAGCATCTCGCCGACCCGTACATCAAGACTTGGCTCGCGGCGGCTAAGCGAGCGTCGACGGCGGGCTGATCCAGGGTTCTTAGAGCTGGCCCCAGAAATCTGAACAGCGCGATCAGGGTGAACACTGCTCCCTTCGGCGATGAACTCGCCGGTGA
>Ga0209724_1000544_pt1 | contig 36126 bp, 25 predicted proteins | sample grotaG_FD_184143 | JGI IMG/M metagenome (GOLD analysis project Ga0209724, IMG submission 184143) | Glacier valley bacterial and archeal communities from Borup Fiord, Nunavut, Canada, to study Microbial Dark Matter (Phase II) -... | ecosystem: Environmental > Aquatic > Freshwater > Ice > Glacier ... | reverse complement strand
GGTGCTGAAACTTGGTGAACTTTACAGTAGTCGCGAGGTGCTTTCGTACAGTGCAAAGGATGAAAACCCGGCAATTGTGATGCTCGACAATGAGATAAAATCGACTCGAAACAGCCTGGGTGAAAATTTGAAAAACCTGGAGGCGAATTCTGTGACTGAACTTAAAGATCTAAAATCCAGAATTGAAGATGTAAACCAATCGGTGTCAAAACTTCCCCGAACGGAACAAAAACTGATTAATATCAAACGGCGATTTGATGTAAATAACGATCTCTACACCTTTCTTCTTACAAAACGGGCAGAGGCTGCCATAACGCGCGCTTCTAATGTGGCTGATGCGCAGGTGGTCGACCGGGCAAGGCTCGAAACGGCAGGCATCGTCGGCCCCAATAAAAAACTTTATCTCTTAATTGGTTTAATGCTCGGACTTGGGCTTCCATTGATCATTATTCTTCTCACTGACTTTTTCAACGATACCATTAAAAACAGGGAGGAAGTTGAGAGAGCAACAGCCATTCCCATTGTAGGCATGATCAGCCACAACAGCTACGACAAAGAGTTTGCCGTGACGGAACATCCGCGTTCTGCCATCGCCGAATCATTCAGGAGTCTTCGAACGAACCTTCAGTATATTCTCCGGGAGAAAGAACAAAATGTGATCGGCGTACATTCGGCCATTCCCGGTGAAGGAAAATCGTTTGTTTCGCTGAACCTGGCCTGTATCATCGCCATGAACAAAAAAAAGGTATTGCTTGTAGCAGTCGATATGCATAAGCCACGACTAAATCTTGTATTTGGAATGGACCACCATCAGGAGGGTCTGAGTACCTATCTGATCCACCAAAATAATTTCAGTGAGGTTGTTCACCCTACGCTTGTTGAAAATCTTAGTTATGTTTCTTCCGGACCAATCCCGCCAAATCCTGCGGAACTTCTTGAGAATGGAGATTTTGAACGATTTATTGCCGAAGCCAAAATTGCATTCGATTATGTGATTCTCGATAATCCACCGGTTTCAATCGTCACCGATGGGAATATATCCGGACGTTATAGTGATACCAACCTCTTCCTGCTGCGTCAGGGTTATAGCCATAAGGCACAGGTAAAATTCATTGATCAGATTGCAGCCAAAAATTCAGTGAAAAATATCTGTATTGTGATCAATGATTTGCAGGCAGAAAATTATGGCTACGGATATAAGTATGGGAACATGGGTTATTACGACGATGTCCCTCAATCAAAAGGACTTAAAAGAGTAATGGCGTATTTAAAGAAGAGATTAAAAAAGATGGCCTGATAAGTTTGCAGTAGCCAGCAGCCAGATCGTAAGACCGCATGTGTTTAGCTTCGGACATTTTATTAACCAATTTATTGAAAAAGCACCAACATGATTATCGCAGTTGATTTTGACGGAACCATTGTTGAACATCGTTATCCCGCAATCGGGAAGGAATTGCCATTTGCAATAGAAACGATTAAAGCACTCCAGAAGAAGCAGCATCAGATCATTCTTTGGACATTCAGAGCCGGTAAAGAGTTAGATGAGGCAGTTAATTATTGCAAAAAGAAGGGAATTGAATTCTACGCAGTAAATAAGAGTTATCCTGAGGAACAGTATGACGATACGATAAGCCGGAAAATAAGTGCGGATTTGTTTATTGATGACCGCAATATCGGAGGTTTCCCCGGATGGGGCGAGATCTACCATATGATCTGCCCTGAAGAACCGGTGAGAAGGAAATAAAGGATGAGAGATAGAGAGACTGAAGACTAATGGCTGTAGGCTGTAGGCTGAAGCCTAAAACCTAGAGCATAGAGCCTAATCCTTAAAGTATTATTGATATTTAAGCCACTTAAGGGCAGCATTCGTATTACATTGCCGCACGGGCATTAGATAACAACTCACATAAGTCGAAAACAGACAAATGAATTGCCACTTGGCTTCAGCCAGTGGACAAAGGGATTAAAAGCAAATCGGCATCAGCCAAATAGTTGAAAATATCTTCAGAAGATGTATACAATCTGGTGACGTAATTGGATACTACGGGACACTGAAGGTGTCCGCCGTAAATAACCCCGGGTGAGTGAACGAAGTGAGCGTAACCCGGGGTGCTATGAGGTGTAAGAGAACGGCGCATCTCCAAAAGATGACAGAATATCAAACGATCTATGCGCCGGAAGAACGAAAGCACAGACAAAAAAATCTTTGTTTAGCTTCTTGGTTATTAGATAATCACAGAAGTCGTAAGACAGACAAAATTAGTGTCGAACCCTGAAGAGGTAAAATATAGATACAAAAAAAGGCGCATCTGCAAAGGCCGGACAAAACCATTTTGCTATATGCACCACAAATAAATAATTCCGATAAATAATAAATGCCCGTTTTTTGCGGGCATTTATTATTTTAACTAACTCATTTCAAGTGGAACATCGTGAAGCTCCCACCAGGGAAGACCATTCAGGTTCAGTTGTTCCATAAACGGATCGGGATTAAACTCCTCAACGTTATGGACACCTGGATTTTTCCACTCCCCTTTTAAAAACATCATGGCGCCGATCATAGCCGGAACACCCGTTGTATAGCTCACAGCCTGCATACCAGTTTCGGCATAGGCCGCTTCGTGACTACAGTTGTTATAAATATAGTAGGTCTTTTTCTTCTTGTCTTTGATCCCTTTGATCCTGCAACCAATCGAGGTCTCCCCCTTATAGTTGGCGCCTAACTCTTCAGGAGCCGGAAGGACTGCTTTTAAGAACTGGATCGGTACAATCTCTTTGCCTTCGTACATGATCGGTTTAATTCCAGCCATACCGATGTTTTGAATAACGCGCAGATGGGTAAGATACTCCTGTCCGAAAGTCATCCAGAAACGGGCCTTTTTAATGGTTGGAAAGTTCTTCACGAGCGATTCCAATTCTTCGTGGTAAATCACATACGACTCACGTTCTCCGATATGCGGGTAAGTGAGCGGTTTGTGGATCTCATGAGGTTCAGTTACCACCCATTGGCCATTCTCCCAGTATTTTCCCTTTTGGGTCACCTCCCTGATATTAATCTCAGGATTGAAATTGGTGGCAAAAGCTTTGCCGTGGTCCCCTGCATTACAATCAACAATATCGAGGTATTGGATTTCATCAAATACGTATTTGGCAGCCCAGGCAGTAAAAATACTTGTCACACCAGGGTCAAATCCACAACCGAGGATAGCGGTTAATCCTGCAGCTTTAAATCTTTCGTGATAAGCCCATTGCCAGCTGTATTGAAATTTAGCTTCGTCTCTGGGTTCGTAATTGGCTGTATCGAGGTACGAAACACCCGTTTCGAGACACGCATCCATGATCGTCAGGTCCTGGTATGGAAGTGCGACATTCACAACCAGATCGGGCTTAAACGACCGGATCAGTTCAACTAATTGCGGAACCTGATCGGCATCAACCTGAGCCGTCTGAATCCGGTTTCCACCAATGCGCGCAGCAATGACATCACATTTCGATTTGGTACGGCTGGCGAGCATTATCTCGGTGAAAACGTCAGGCAGACCGGCCATTTTGTGTGCTACGACGGTTCCTACACCCCCGGCACCAATAATCAAAACTTTTCCCATCTAATGTTCTTAATTAATAGGGTTAAACAATTAAATCGTTTGCAAAATAACCATATTTTTCGAAGCGATCGTTCTTTTCTTGTCGGTAAAGGAAAATTTTCAATAGTTTTACAATGCAAAGTTTACAATTAGTTTCTTAAAGTTAGAAGGTTAAAGGATGGAATCAAGCGGATGGTTCGCTAAAACTTTGTGCATCTTAGGGTCTTGGAGTCTTCGTGGCAATTAGTCGCTTAGCTTTCCCGATAAAAAGTTCAGCAAGTTCAGTAGGCAAATTTTTATATTATAAACAAATCAATTATGGCTGTAAAGAAATATTCAGAAGATAACTGGGAGGAGGTTCGAAGTGGGGTATTCAGAAAAATCGTCTGCCTTAAAGACATTATGACCGTGATGATTGAATTTCGCAACGGTCCGTGGAACGAAGCCGAGCCCTTTCATTCTCACCCACATGAGCAAACCTGCTACATCGCCAAAGGAGAAATCATTCTTTATTGTGAAGGCGAACCTGATCAGCAATTAGTGGAAGGAGATCTGTTTTATATTGCTTCCGGAATAAAGCATACAATCAAAGTCCAATCACCTATGGCAAGATTGGTTGACAGCTTTACACCTATCAGGGAAGATTTTTTGTAATTGATTCATTCACCCTTCGAGCGGTTGAAAACCCTCGAAGGGTGAATGAATCAATTAGTCGATAAATCGCTTCGTCAAATCACCATAAGCATCAATGCGGCGATCGCGCAGGAAGGGCCACCAACGTCTCACGGATTCTGATCGTTGAAGGTCGATATCCACAATCAGATTAGCGTCTTCAGATTCTGGGGCGACTTTCAATATTTCACCCTGAGGCCCCGAAACAAAACTATTTCCCCAAAAAGTGATTCCATTGGTTTGTCCTGAAGGATCAGGTTCAAAACCTGTGCGGTTTACAGCAATCACAGGGATTCCATTTGCAACCGCATGTCCGCGTTGTGAAATCATCCATGCATCCAACTGACGTCTTTTTTCATCCTCAGGATCAGCAGACTCATATCCAATTGCAGTGGGATAAATCAAGATCTCAGCGCCTGCAAGTGCCATCAACCGGGCAGCTTCAGGATACCATTGATCCCAGCAAACAAGAACGCCTAATTTTCCGACAGATGTTTGAATGGGTTCAAAACCCAGATCGCCAGGGGTAAAATAAAACTTTTCGTAATAAGCCGGATCATCCGGGATATGCATTTTGCGGTATTTCCCTGCAATCGATCCATCTTTCTCAAATACAACGGCTGTATTGTGATACAATCCGGCAGAGCGCTTTTCAAACAAAGAAGTCACCAGAACAACGTCATGCTCCTTCGCTAACTGACTGTAAAAAACGGTTGAATTACCCGGAATCGTCTCCGCAAGATCAAAGAGTGCGGTGTTTTCCGTCTGGCAAAAATAAAGGGAGTTGTGAAGCTCCTGCAAAACAATCAGTTTCGCCCCTTGCCCGGCACACCATGCGATGCTGGAAGCAATTTTTGACTTATTTGCTTCGATATCGGCACCGTTTGCCTGTTGTATTAAACCTGTTTTAAGCATGTTGGTTTATTTATAGTATCGCTGAAAATGGCACAGTTAAACTTTATATCCTTTAAAATTCAATAATACTTGGCAAACATCTTACTAATAGGTGTTCACCCAGATTTCACCACTACGTGGCTCAAATTTATCATCACATTCGTTTCTACAAAGATCCTGCTGCTACGCCGCAGTCTTAACTATTTAAGCAACATAGTTGCGACATCTTTGTAGATTGCATGCTAAACAATTTTTAAAGCAACGTAGTTGCGACATCTTATTATCTTTAAATTCGCCCGTCCAACCTTGTTGTAAAAAAGTATCACAAAAACAAAAATAGTTAATAATCAGCTACATCTGACTATAAAACTCCTTCCGGAAATTGCATCGTAACGCAATGGAGCGATCCATGTTGTTTAATCAACGGACTGCAATCAATTCCGATGATCTCCCGGTCAGGAAAAGCCTTCTGTAATATTTGTACAGCAACCTGATCCTTAGGAGAATTATAGAACGGAACCAGAACTGCTCCATTGATGATTAGAAAGTTGGCATAGGTAGCCGGAAGTCTCTCTTTTCCATCAAAAACAGGGTCTGCCATCGGAAGAGGAATTAGGTGATAAGCCTGATTCTTTAAGGTGCGAAATGCAGTCAGCTCCTGCTCCATCCGGCTCAGTGCCTCAAAGTGCTCGTCGTTCACATCATCACATTTAACGTATGCAATGGTTTGCGGATCGCAAAACCGTGCCAGCGTATCAATATGACTGTCGGTATCATCACCTGCCAGATAACCCGATGAGAGCCACAACACCTGCTTAAGTCCAAACAAATCAATTAATTGTTTTTCAATCTCTGATTCCTTCAGGTGCTGATTTCGGTTAATTGATAACAGGCAATCCCGGGTTGTGAGTAAAGTTCCTTCTCCATCAGATTCCAAACTGCCCCCCTCCAAAACAAGGTGCTGCTTATTCTCATATTGAACTTCACTGCGGAAATTCCCGTTACGGAATAAGGAACTTGTGATCTGGTTATCGAAGTTAGCGGCAAATTTCATTCCCCAGCCATTAAATGTGAAATCGTATAACGTTTGTTTTCCGTCTTTCACCACTGTAATAGCTCCATGATCGCGCGCCCATGTATCGTTCAAGGGGTACACTGAAAAAATTATATTTTCAGTCCTACAGTTCCTCAATTTACCGGTCAGAAGCGGAATATCCGTACAAACAATCAATAATTTTTCCCTTTCGGATATGGCTTTGGCTATCGCGATAAAGCAAGTCTCCACCTCATCGAGCATGTCTGCCCAATCGGTTCCTTCATCCGGCCAGGTGAGCATCACGCCACTTTGCGCGGCCCATTCGGGAGGAAATATGATATTTGGTTTGTGCATTTACTTTTCTTTTACACTGTCAATTATAATCGTTAATCATATCCGTAGTTTCCATATGCGGCGCATACAACAGTTTTGTTTCAATTGACCTTTGTAGATGCGCCTTTATCTGTAGTACTTTGCCTACCCCGGGTTGCGTCGTCCCTCCTTACCCAGGGTTATTTAAATTAAACCCATTCAGGGTTTTGCAGTTGTTTTTCAGTACATTATATGACATATTCTCATTCTGTCCTAATCGCCCCATCGCCCATTCGCCTTTCGTTCTCTCCCTTTCTCCTCTTCACCTTTTCTCCCTTTCTCCCTTTCTCCCCTTCTCCCTTTCTCCCCTTCTCCCTTTCTCCCTTTCTCCCCTTCTCCCTTTCTCAAAATCGCCCTTTCTCAAAATCGCCGCTTCAAGGGTTTGCAACCGCTTGAATGGCTTACTTATCTAATCGCTGCCAGAATTCCTTTTAAAAATTCATTGTGATTGAATCCCTCTTCGGAGAAACCCAAACGGACCACAACGAGGTTGCGCGAAGGGATAATGAAAACCCTTTGTCCTCGGTGACCATTGCAAGAGAAAAGATCTTCAGGAGCGTCGGGCAATTTCTTCGATTTGTTCAGCCAAAACTGCGCACCATATTCGCCCTTAGAAGCAACAGCCGGTGTTGTTGTATAACCGACCCAACCTTTTGGCAGAATAGTATCCCCTTTCCAAACACCATCGTTGTAGTAAAGCAATCCAAATCGCGCCCAGTCGCGTGCGGTTGCATAACCATAGGATGATCCCACAAAATTTCCTGCAGCATCAGTTTCAATAATCATGGAAGAGATCCCGATCTTATTGAAGATTTCGCGATATGGAAATTCGTGATAAGACTGGTCATTTGCGACTACGGTGCGCATAATACCGGAAAGAATATTCGTGGTTCCGGAAGAATAGTTCCAATCAGTTTCGGGTTTCTTCTTGTAAGGCACATCAATCGCTACCTTGTAAGCATCTGCCGAACGATAAAGCATATTTGTTGCAGACGATACATCACTGTAATTCTCATCCCACTTCAGTCCGCTGCTCATATGCATTAAATTGTTGATGGTGATGTCGCGACGGCGATCCTTCTGCCATTGCGGAACCGGAGCCACCGCATTCACATCCAGTTTGCCTTGTTTTGTGAGAACACCTGCCATTGCGTTGATGATACTCTTGGTCATCGACCATCCCCAGATGCGTGTATCGGGCGTTATCCCCAACGCTTTATCGTATTTCTCGGCAATCAGTTCTCCTTTATAGAGAACAACCACCGCGGCAGTTCTTTTTTCATAAATGGGAGACTTGTCAAAAGCTGCATCAATTGCAGATTTCATTTTAACGGTGTCGATTTCGGAAAAGACCGTGTCTTTAACGAGGTCACCATTGGGCCAGGCCATGTGCCATACACCATCCTGCCTATAAACCGGACGATTAAAAGTGACCATTCGCAGCGAATCAGCTGAGCGGTCGCCGACCAGACAACAGCCGAATCCTTTGCGGTAAACTGCCGTTTGTTTGGCCATTCCCCAGAAAGAGGTCGTCACTGACTTGTTTTCATAGTCAACAACGCTCTTTGTATATTTCACAATTGAATAGTTCAGATCGGTCAGGTTCACCATCTGCGGGTCTCTTTCGGCAACGAAAACAGCTGTCGCCATCGATTTAGCACCATATCCTGTTGCCAGGTAGAGCTTCGGATATTGCGAAACAGCAATGATGATCAGCGTTGCAATCACCACGATCGGAATAACTATTTTACGTCGGAGCATAGTAAAAAAGGTTAATGGGTAAAGTGAGTTTGCAGAAATATGAATATTAGCAAATTTACAAATCTTTAAATTACCAAATTCTTTCTTATTAGATTATTGCTTATCCGGCGCAGTGGAGGGGTAATTTTCAGTTGATCCATCTGCCTGCGCCGTTTCGAAGCAGATTTATTCACCGTGGGTTGCTCTCCCTTCGGTCGTTTACCCACGGTTATTCAGATATTACCCTTTCAGGGTTAGGAGAAAAACATTGCTTATTTATTTACAAATTGCCGAATTGTCTAATTGACTAATTCCTATTCTTCTTCCAATGCCTGCTCCAGTTCTTCTGTCATTTCGAGGTTGTGAAAGACATTCTGCACATCTTCATTATCTTCTAATTCCTCAATCATACGCATAACGACTTTTGCTTCTTCAACGGGTAAGCGTTTATCAACCTTGGGAATTCGTTGCAATTCAACTTCTTTCGGAATAATTCCTAATTCTTCGAGTTTCTTATTGAACTTTCCGTAATCTTCAAGCGCGGTGGTTACAATAATCATATCCTCATCAATATCAACATCTTCAGCTCCGGCTTCAATAAATTCAAGTTCGAGTTCTTCCATATCGGTTCCGGCTTTGGCGGGAATCGTGAAAACGCCCTTCCTGTCAAAAATAAAATTAAGGGAACCTTTTGTTGCAAGTGTTCCGCCACGTTTGGTGATAATATGACGAATATCGGCAACAGTCCGGTTATTATTATCGCTCAGGCACTCCACAAAAACAGCCACCCTGCCGGCACCGTAAGCTTCCAAAAAGATTTCCGCAAGATCATTTCCATCCTTTTCGCCTTTACTGATCGCCCTATCGATGTTTTCTTTAGGCATATTCTGCCCTTTTGCATTCAAAACAGCAATCCGCAATTGTGCATTCATCGATGGGTCACTAATACCCCCCTCTTTAACCGCGACCGTGATCTCTTTTGACAACCTTGAGAAGATGTTAGATCGCTTGGCGTCAAGCGCCCCCTTCTTTCTTTTAATCTTTGACCATTTACTATGTCCTGACATATATATTATTTTACAACGGCCACAAATTTAGCAAATCAATCGAACTTGTTCAAACAACATAAATCTGGTTTTGGGTTTTATTGTAAGATTCTGTTACTTTGCAGTGTTTTTTTGAAAAGAATGGTTCAGGTAAGCTTTTGAAATTGGAAGTTAACCATCCATGAAACGAATGTACTCATTAAAGACTTTTTCTGTACTCAATTACATCACTTTAACAACATATGCTGAAAGCTATTATTAACAGGGATAACCTTGACAGGAACTATATCATCACCCACAATCAGAAGATTAGGGGCAGCGAACTGCTGAAATACATTCAGCAGTATTCGTTATTGGTGAATGATCAGGGAATCACAAAGGTCGCGATCTATTCCGAAAACAGGTTGGAATGGATCTATGCTTTCTATGCCGCACTTCAGAGCAATTGTATCGCCATACCGATTGACTACATGTCGTCGGCCGAAGACGTTGCTTATATTATTGACGATTGTCAGCCCGAAATACTGTTCATCAGCGAGGCAATGCAGGAAGCATACACCAAAGTGAAACAAAAAATTACTTTTAAGCCCCAAATAATCGTTTTCGAAGATCATCCGCCTGTTGCTGATCAGCCTGAAACTACGTGGATCGGCCCCGATAACAACGAAACGACCGCTGTAATCATCTACACCTCCGGGACTACGGGAAGCCCTAAGGGGGTAATGCTCTCCTATACCAATATTATCCAAAATATGGTTGCGGTAATCGAAGAGAAAATCTTTCAAACCGAAAGTCAGACGTTGATTCTCCTCCCTTTGCACCATATTTTCCCGCTTGTCGGGTCAATGATGGTCCCATTATATTCAGGTGGAACAATAGTGGTCTCGCCATCGATGCAGACAACCGATCTGATGAAAACTTTGGCCGAGAATCAGGTAACTGTAATGATTGGCGTTCCGCGACTTTATGAATTGATGTATCGCGGCCTCATGGCCAAAATCAATTCAAGCGTCATAGCAAAAGCATTTTTGGGTCTTGTTTATCGCACCAAAAGCAGGAAACTGGGACGGATTCTATTCAAGAAAATCCATGATGGACTTGGTGGTCATTTATTGTATTTGATTGCCGGTGGTGCCGCCCTGAATAAAGAGGTAGGAACTTTCTTCTATGCCATTGGTTTTGATATTCTCGAAGGATTTGGGATGACAGAAGCTGCTCCGATGATCACCTTTCCAAGACCCGGCAAGGTGAAAATCGGTTCAACCGGACAAGCATTACCCGGCCTGACTGTTGAAATCAGGGATGGTGAGATTGTTGCAAAGGGACCAAGTATTATGAAAGGTTACTACAATCGGCCCGAAGAGACAGCAGAAGTGCTCAGAGATGGCTGGCTTTATACAGGCGACCTTGGCCGGATCGAAAAAGGGGGATATTTGTACATCACCGGAAGAAAGAAGGAGATCATTGTATTACCTAACGGGAAGAATATCAATCCCGTGGAAGTGGAGATGAAACTTGAAGGCTCCTCACCTGCCATCAAGGAAGCGGGCGTATTTATGCACAAAGAGATGCTTCATGCCGTTATTTTGCCAGACTTTGGCTTTTTGACAAATAATGGTATTGATGATGTATCGCAATATTTCAGGGAATCGGTATTATCACCGTTTAATGCCGAGATGAGTTCTTACAAACGCATCATGCAGTTTACCCTGGTGAAGACCGAATTACCCCGTACGCGCCTGTCGAAACTTCAACGGTTCAAACTCGAAGATTTAATCACTAAAACAGAAAGCGAAAAACCGGTATCGAAAGATCCGGATACGGTTGAATACAGGGCTGTAAAATCGTTTATTGAATCGCAGGTCGACATGGATGTTTCGCCCGACGACCACCTTATTTTCGATATTGCCCTCGATTCGCTCGGAAAACTGAGCCTGATCGATTACATCGACAAGACCTTTGGTGTTAAAATCGGTGAAGAGCAGTTGCTGAAGTTTCCTTCGATTAAAACAATTTCGGAGTATGTCCTGACTCATAAACTCTTCCACAAACAGGAAGATACCACCTGGACAGGCGATCTGAAAGAGGATACGGAGGTCGATCTGCCTAAATCTTCCTTTTTACTCGGGACAATTGTCCATTCGGTTCGTTCGATCGCAAATATCTTTATTAATACCGAAGTTAAAGGCCTGGAAAACATCCCTGAAGGTGCTTGCTTTTTTACGCCGAATCACCAAAGCAAACTCGACGCTTTTCTTGTCCTCTCCTACCTTGATAAAAAGACGCTGAGAGAGACCTATTCGTATGCAAAGAAGGACCATGTGAAAGGGGCTGTTCGTAAATACCTGGCGCGCCAGACAAATATCATCGTTATGGATCTTGCAAGAGATTTGAAAGAATCGATCCGTAAGATGGCAGAAGTGGTTAAGCTGGGTAAAAAGATCCTGATATTCCCCGAAGGAACCCGTACTGAAACCGGAGGAATCGGTTCATTCAAAAAAACGTATGCCATTTTAAGCACCGAATTGAATATTCCGGTTGTACCGATCGCAATATCGGGCGCTTTCTATGGTGATAAAACGGATAGAAAGAGGGTGAAGCGGACAAAGATCACCGTCGAATTTCTTCCTGCCATCGATCCTGAAGGGATGAATCCCGATGAGCTGAATGACCTTGTGAAACAACGGATTGAGGAAAAGCTAAACCAATAAACACCTAAAATTTAGGCTAAAGCCGATCTTTGTTTGGATCATTCTTCTCATCCGACTAAAATAGGAGACAATTCATTATACAAATCAAAATGAATTGCCACTAGCTTCAGCCGGTGGAGGAAATGATTAATACTGATCGGCTTTAGCCAAAGTAATTTCAATTGAATTTCAGAATAGCAGACAAAGTTCACTGAAGTAAGCTCTTTCAGAGGGTTTTCCTGACGCTATTTTTCGTGTATGTAACTACTAATTTGACTAAAGGCAATATGTATTGATCTTTTATGCCCTATTGCAAAAGCGAGTTGTAATTCTTTTCGGAAATAATGACCCACACAATATTTGGCCTTCGCCAAAATTATTTTAATAAAAAACAATTCGTCTGTTTCACTATACTATCCTCCTTCCCAAAACCCAATTTAAACCTTTTGTATCCTTCGCTGTTAATCATCCATTCATCTTTGCTAAATCGAAATAGTACCGTTTTTTTCAGAGAGAAGCGAAAGTTCCGTTAAAATCGAAACTTTCGCTTCTCTGCATAGAACAACTTTACCTGTTTCGACGTAAAGTAGATCATCTGAATTTTATCCGGCTAACGGATAAACGACTAAAGACTATCAATTCTTAGAAATCATGCAACGTTTTGCTATTCGTTGCAAACTAAAATGGAATACAATGGAAAGAAGATCATTTATAAAAAACACTTTGCTTTCAACTGCCGGTTTCATTATTACCAAAGATTTATACAGCAAACCAAAGGGACTGGTATATGGTCATAATGAAATGAAATATAGTCTGGATAAAAACTGGGGGGCGCTCAATCCGGAAAAAACGCCGGTGAATGATTGCCATGAAATGATCCAGGATGAAAAAGGGAGAATTCTTCTTTTGACAAACGAGACAAAAAATAATATCATCATTTACAACAAAAGCGGAAAGCTCATCGATACATGGGGCAGCGAATTCCCCGGTGCACACGGACTAACGGTTCAGCATACCGGCAAGGAAGACTTATTATTCATCACGGATACACAACGGCACCAGGTTTATAAAACCACCATTGATGGGCGGATACTTCTGACAATCGATCCCCCGGCTGACATCCCTGCCTACCAAAAGAAGGAGGCATTTGTGCCGACAGAAACTGCAGTGCTGGAGAACGGTGAATTTTATATTGCCGATGGATATGGTGCACAGCACATCCTGCACTATCAGGCGGATGGCCGATTGAAAAATTCATTCGGCGGAAGAGGTGTTGGTGATGAATTCTTTGACAACGCCCACGGCATTTGCATCGACTACCGGAACGCCACGCCCACGCTAATCATTACCGACCGGACCCGCAATGCATTTAAAAGATTTTCGCTGGATGGAAAGTTAATGGAGGTCATTCACCTGCCCGGTGCCTGTGTTTGCCGGCCTGTTATAAAAGGAGATTACCTGTATGCTGCCGTTTTAAGGTCACCTAATCTTGATAACATCAATTCGGGCTTTGTAACCATCCTGAATAAAGAGAATAAAGTGGTCTCCAACCTGGGCGGCTCTGAACCGGTTTACGAGAATGGCAAACTGACACCGCTGTCGCAGACCGATCAGATTTTCATTCACCCGCATGATGTCTGTGTTGACGATGAGGGGAGTATCTATGTCGCGCAATGGGCGTCGGGGAAAGTCTACCCGTATAAATTAACGAAAGTCTGAGCAAATGAGGTCTCTTGACACTTATAGAAAATGAACTATGAAGAAATATACCATCATCGGAATTATTGTCATCGGTGTTGCAGGACTTATCTATGGCATTTTCTTTTCTTCCAAAAATAGAAAGGAAGCCGTTGAAGACAGGGTATCCTATAACCGGGATATTCGGCCTGTACTTTCCGATAAGTGTTTTACCTGTCATGGACCGGATGCCAACAAAAGAAAAGTTGGCCTGAGACTGGATTTGCCGGCCGGTGCTTTTGCTGAATTACAACAAACAAAAGGTCAATATGCAATCGTTCCCGGTTCCCCGGAAAAAAGTGAATTAATACGACGCATTGAATCAAACGATCCTAAGATCATGATGCCGTTACCCGAAAGTCATCTGCAAAAGTTGAATCCTGCGGAAATTGAGCTGTTCAGAAAATGGATCAAGGAGGGCGCTAAATATGAAAAACACTGGGCATTTGTGGCTCCCTTAAAAGCACCTGTTCCTGAAGTCGATGATAAAAGCTGGGCGAAGAATGAAATTGATCACTTCATCCTGGATAAGATGGAGAAGAAAGGATACACTCCGAATAACGAAGCCACACGCGAAACGCTGATAAAGCGCGCATTCGCTGATATCATTGGTCTCCCGCCAACTTACAAAGAATTGAAAGATTGGGGAAGCGTTTCAGATGAAAATTGGTACGATCAATTAGTAGACAATCTTCTCCAAAAACCGGCGTACGGCGAAAAGATGGCCATCCTTTGGATGGATCTCGCACGATATGCTGACTCTTACGGTTTCCAGGATGACAATATCCGGTCGCAGTGGCCCTGGAGAGATTGGGTTATTTATGCCTTCAATAAAAATACGCCTTACGATCAGTTTTTAACCGATCAGATCGCCGGTGATTTATTGCCCCAGGCGACCAAGGAAAACATTCTGGCAACTGCTTTTTTCAGAAATCACAAGTACACCGAAGAGGGCGGTGTGATCCCGGAGGAATACCGCGTTTCGTATAACATTGATAAAACAAGAACCTATGGCAAAGCCGTTTTAGGCGTCACAATCGAATGTGCGCAGTGCCACGATCATAAATACGACCCATTTTCGCACAAAGACTATTACCAGTTGTATGCATTCTTCAATGTGAGTAAAGAAAAAGGGTACGAAGGAGACGTGAGTCAGTCGACGCCGGCCAAGAATCCGAAGTTGATTATCAAAAATGAGGATATAAAAACTGCGTTGAGTTTTATTAATGCTGTTGATACGACAACCCTGCAGGTATCGGTAATGGGAGACAGTTCAGCACAAAGACCCACCTATATTTTAAACCGGGGGAGTTACGATGCACCAAGTACAGTAAAAGTAAGACCAACTGCGCTGGAATCTATTATGCCTTTTGATACGCTGAAATACCCCCGCAACAGGTTAGGTCTTGCACAATGGACTACGAATAAAGAAAATCCATTAACGGCACGTGTATTCGTCAATTTCATCTGGCAGGATATCTTTGGAAAAGGGATCGTCAAAACTTCCAGCGACTACGGTTTACAAGGTGAATTGCCAACTCATCCTGAATTATTGGATTGGCTGGCTGTTGATTTCATGGAGCACAACTGGGACATAAAATACCTGGTTAAAAAGATCCTGACAAGCAATACGTATTGTCAATCCAGCGAAATAAGTTCAAAGAAACTGGAACAGGACCCTGAAAATGTTTATTACACAAGATTTCCGCGTCTCCGGTTCAAAGCGGAGATCATTCGTGACTGGGTTTTAAGCAGCAGTGGCTTGCTGAATACAAAAATCGGCGGCCCCAGTGTAAAACCTTACCAACCAAAAGGTGTTTGGGAAAGTACCACCTCAGGTCGCGGAGTGTTGGCAACCTACAAACAAGATCACGGTTCATCATTGTACCGCAGGGGCTTGTATACCTTCATCAAACTGACTGCTCCCCCACCGGGAATGATGGTTTTTGACGCGAGTAACAGGGACCAGTGCGAGGCAAAACGATCGAGCACGAACACGCCATTACAGGCATTAACAATGCTGAACGACCCCACAATTCTTGAAGCATCAAGGGTCTTGGCGGAAAATATCTCCATCAATTCAGGAAGCCTTGAGGATAAAATAGACCAGGCATTTCAAACAATCCTTGTTCGCAAGCCATCCAAATTTGAAAGAAAGAAACTGGTTGATTACTGCAGGAAGCAAAAGGAATACCTGGATGCCCAGCCCGGTTTATTAAAACAGACGCTGGAAGTTGGTGAATTCGAGCATCCAAAAGAAAAGTACGATCCGGCTGAAACAGGCGCCTTAATGAAAACAATTCTTATCATCTATAATCTCGAGGAAGCAATCACAAAGTCATAATCATCACGATGGAAGAACACTTAGAACATGGATTGAACCAAAACAGGCGTCATTTTTTATCAAAATTAAGCCTTGGAATTGGTGGACTTGCTTTGGGATCATTAATGATACCCGGGTTATTTGATGGAAAGAACGAAGAAGAACTTTTCTCGAATGTGCTTCCGAATTTTGCGCCAAAGGCAAAACGGGTGATCTATCTGTTTCAGAACGGGGCACCTTCGCAATTGGATTTGTTCGATTACAAGCCAACGCTGCAAAAAATGCATGGTGAAGAATTGCCGGCAAGTATCCGGATGGGGCAACGGCTCACGGGTATGACCGCCAGTCAGGCAAAATTCCCGTTGGCAGGTACAAAATTCAATTTTTCACAGCATGGGAATAGCGGTGCCTGGTTTAGTGAAACGATTCCCCACATTGCCAGCATCAGTGATGATCTTTGCATTGTCCGCTCCATCTACACAGAAGCCATCAATCATGATCCCGCGCTTACGTTCTTCCAGACAGGTGCCCAGGTTGGAAACCGGCCCAGCATGGGTTCGTGGATCAGTTACGGATTGGGAAGTGAAAACAAAAACCTGCCCGCATTTTGTGTGTTGCTAAGCAAAGGGAAAGGTAACGGCCAAGGGGTCTATTCTAAATTATGGTCCAACGGATTCCTCGATTCGATACACCAGGGGGTTCAGTTTAGCAGCGGTGAAGAACCCGTCAAGTACTTGACTGACCCTGATTTCATAACGCGCCCGGATAAAAGAGCCATGCTTGATGAAATTGCGTCGTTAAACGAGGAAGCCTACAAAAATATGGGTGATCCCGAAATTGTCACCAAGATAAAGCAGTATGAATTGGCCTACCGGATGCAAATGGCTGTCCCTGAAATAACCTCTTTACAAAACGAGCCGGAATCAATCATTAAAATGTATGGACCGGAATGTTTATTGCCGGGAACCTATGCTGCAAACTGCCTGCTGGCCCGCAAATTATCTGAAAATGGCGTCCGTTTTGTACAATTGTATCACCAGGGATGGGATTCTCATGGAAATTTGCCGAAAGAATTGGAAGGTCAATGCAAAGATGTGGATCAGGCCTCGGCGGCACTTGTAAAAGACTTAAAACAGCGTGGTTTGCTGGATGAAACACTTGTGATATGGGGAGGCGAATTTGGGAGAACCAACTATTGTCAGGGTACATTGTCGAAAGATAATTATGGTCGCGACCATCATCCCCGGTGCTTTACAATCTGGATGGCAGGTGGCGGCGTAAAGCCTGGCGTTTTTGGCGAAACAGATGACTTTGGCTACAATATCACCAAAATGCCGGTACATGTTCACGATTTTCATGCCACCGTGATGCACCTGATGGGTATCGATCATGAAAAGTTCACGTTCAAACATCAGGGCAGGCGCTTCAGGTTAACCGATGTTGCCGGCAATGTAGTACGGGATATAATTAGCTAACGATGAGCGAGCGAAAAATTCAACAGCTACTGGAATTGGGTTTATGGTTTTTAAATCCGATCTTAATCCTCCTTGCTATTTATATCAATGAAATTCAGCCAGCGCTCTTTCTGCAATGGATTGGTAAGTTTCATCCGTTGGTACTGCACTTCCCGATCGTATTTGGGATACTGATCGTTACTTATTTCCTTTTCTTTCAGCGCCGGAGATTACCAATAGATACGGAGAAATTGATATTGACCATTAACGCATTCATTGCTGTCTTTGTTGCCATATGTGGATTGTTACTTTCGAAACAGAATTCATACGAAAGCGGGATCATTGATTTGCATAAATGGGGCGGCATTTCGATCGCTGTCTTAAGTTGGGTTTTGGTATACACCCTTAATTTAGAAATCCGCTTTAAAAAGTTAATTGTGATTGTATTCCTGGTGGTACTAATGGGATCTTCTCATAAAGGAGCACAACTCACTCACGGTGTGAATGTTCTGGACTTTCCAAAAATCGCTGCACCGGTAAAGCAAAGCATACTCACAGATAGTATGGCAACTGTTTATGAGTTAGGAGTAGCCCCTGTTTTGGCGCAAAAATGCATCAGTTGTCACGGTGCAGAGAAGATGAAGGGCGATTTGCAACTCAATACACCAGCAAATATTCTGAAAGGTGGCAAAAACGGGAATGTACTTCAGGGTGATCTGAAGAAAGTGGCCCTGTTGTTTGAAAGAATTCATTTGCCGCAATCGGACGAAAAACACATGCCGCCTGATGGCAAGTCACGACTAACAAAAGATGAAATCGCCATTTTAGGGATATGGATAAAAGGGGGAAGCGATTTCAAAATTAAATTAAATGAATTGGCAAAGGACGACAGTCTGCGCGTTTTGATTGGTAAGTCCATGCTTTCAGATAATCAAATTGTCGCACCAAAAACGAATCTTCCGGATCTGAAAGAATTCAATTCAAATTATTGCACTGTAAATTACTTATTCAACGGATCGGATGATGTAGAGGTGAATTTCTTTCAGGGCCGTTTTTATGACAAAGAAAACCTGAAGAAACTGACGAAGATTAAAGGTCAGATTGTAAGTCTTAATATGCAGGGAATGCCCATGGCAAAAGAGGACCTGAATACAATTACCCAATTCACGAATTTGCAGAAACTTAATCTGAACTATACGGGTCTGGATATGGCCTCCCTTGAGATTTTGAAACCAATGACAAAGCTTCGTTCAGTTTCAATTTGCGGGATAGAATTCAATGAAGCCAGTCTGAATAAATTGCTGGATCAGTCAAATTTCTCAGCTGTAAATATCTGGTCAAACAATACCGATAAAAAAATGGTGGAAAGAATCGTATCGAAATACCCGGCCATAAAGATCGTTGCAGGAGATAATATGGAAGATGAGCTTGTAAAGATAAGTACCCCTACAATTGAACAAGACTCCTCGATCATATCAAATCACCTGGATATCAACATTAAGCATCTTTTAAAAGGTACAGTGATACGATATACGACCGACGGAACAGACCCGGATAGTCTTAAAAGTATAGCGTATACAAAACCATTCAGGCTTTCAGGCAACACCGTTTTGAAAGTAAAGGCATTCAGACCGGGCTGGATCAGCAGTGAGATTGTCCAAAGGACCTTTTACAAGTCGGAGATACATCCTGACACGATATTTTTCATTAAAAATCCGGATCCGAAATATTCAGGACATGGGGCCAAAACGTTAATAGATTACGAATTAGGAGAATCAAATTCTTCGAATGGAAAATGGCTGGCTTATAAAGATGCAGATATGGAATTTGTGATTGGCTTTAATCAGGCCAGGCAATTATCGGAAGCCCATTTTAATACACTTGTAAATATTGGAGGCTATATTTTACCGCCAACCACTATTTCAGTGCAGGGAAGCAATGATGGCCAGCAATTTAAAAACATTTCGGAGGTCAAATTCCCGGGAATAACTAAAAAAGAATTGGGAGGTGTAAAAACTTACAGTTGTGCATTTCCAAAATCGACGTCCTTCAAATATTATAAGTTCATCGTTTCCAATGTCAAAAAATTGCCGACATGGCACGCTGGCAAGGGAACTCCTGCATGGATTTTTGTAGACGAACTTTTTTTAAATTAGTTGTATAAAAGAAACGGGCACCAATCGGCACCCGTTTCTTATTGGAAATATCGTAATCTGTTTAAGCTAAAAGCGCTTTTACCTGGTTGTAGATATTTTCGGCGGTAAAACCAAGTTGTTTATCGAGAACCTCATAGGGTGCAGAGAATCCGAAAGAACTCAAACCCCAGATCGCACCCGAATCACCTACAAGTCCGCGTAACGTGATTGGCAGACCGGCTGTCAATCCAAATTTAGGGACATTGTGTGGTAAAACGCTTTCCTGGTAAGCTTTGTCCTGCTCGCGGAAAAGTCCTTCCGAAGGGGCAGAAACAACGCGAACACCAAGTCCGTCGCGCTCACGTAACAAGACAGCGCCTTCAACCAGGGAAGCAACTTCAGATCCCGAAGCAACAAGAATCACAGCAGGATTTTCACACGCTTCAACTGTATAAGCACCTTTTGCTGCCTGTTTGGCCTCTTCGTAGCGAGACGTTTTTGCAGGAAGATCTTTGATATTCTGACGTGAAAGAATAAAGGCAGTCGGTGTGCTTGTATTTTCAAGCGCTAATTGCCAGGCAACTGTTGTTTCCTGCGCATCAGCAGGGCGTAATACAAGAACAGAGTTTTCGCCGTGATGGTTCTTTAGGCTTTCCATCAAACGAATCTGTGCCTCATGTTCTACCGGCTGATGAGTTGGTCCATCTTCACCGACGCGGAAAGCATCGTGTGTCCAGATATATTTAACCGGCAATTCCATCAATGCAGCCATACGAACAGCAGGCTTCATATAATCGGAGAATACGAAGAAGGTTCCACATGCAGCAATGATTCCGCCGTGAAGCGCAATACCGTTCATCACCGCAGCCATCGTCAATTCGCAGACACCAGCCTGAAGGAAGGCGCCTGTAAAGTCACCGTTTTTAAAAGCATGGGTGTTATTCAGGAATCCGTCTGTCTTATCCGAATTTGAAAGGTCAGCCGAGGCAACAATCATATTGTCAATCTCTTTGGCAAAAGCAGCAAGAACTGTAGCAGATGCATTACGCGTTGCAGCACCTGCTTTCTGAACGATTTTAGAATAGTCAAATTCAGGGGCCTCACCCGTTAAAAATTGGTCAAGTTTGTCGGCCAGTTCAGGATTAGCTGCTGCCCATGCATCCTCTTCGTCGTTTTTATCATTTGCCCATGCTTTTAATTCCTCCGCACGTTTGGCGTAGAGTTCAGCCACTTCAGGGAAGATTACAAAAGGACGTTCAGGATCACCACCCAAATTGGCAATGGTCTTTTTGAATGAAGCTCCTGCATGTGTAAGCGGTTGTCCGTGAGTTGAACACTGACGTTCAAAACAGGTTCCGTCTTCTTTAACGGCTCCTTTACCCATTGTAGTTTTACCAATGATGATGGTTGGCTTATGCTTTTCATCCAATGCAGTCCGAAGGGCACCGCGAATAGCATCCGCATCGTTTCCGTTTATGCATAGGACATTCCAGCCCCATGCCTTGTACTTCATTTCAGTATCTTCAGCTGTAACAGCGTTGGTTGCAGTTGAAAGCTGGATATCGTTCGAGTCGTAAAACATGATCAGGTTATTCAATCCCAGATAACCGGCCAAACGACCAGCACCCTGAGAGATTTCCTCCTGAACACCTCCGTCAGAAATAAAGGTGTACGTTTTATGAGCCATCCATTCTCCAAAGCGTGCCACTAAAAATCGTTCTGCGATCGCAGCACCGACAGCCATAGTATGTCCCTGACCAAGAGGTCCGGAAGTATTTTCGACACCACGCTCCGGTTCAACTTCAGGATGCCCCGGCGTTGCAGAACCCCATTGGCGAAAGCCTTTCAGATCGTCGATCGAATAGTTCCCGGCGAGGGCAAGTACCGAATAGAGCATTGGTGACATATGTCCCGGATCAAGGAAAAACCGGTCGCGGAAAGGCCAGGTCATCTCGCTGGGATCGTATTTCAAAAACTCGGTGAATAGAATATTTACAAAATCGGCTCCACCCATCGCACCTCCGGGATGTCCAGAATTTGCTTTCTCGACCATTGCAGCCGAGAGAATGCGAATGTTATCTGCCGCTTTGTTAGTTACTGAATTACTCATTTTAATGTTGTTTGGATATAATTGTATAATTTGAATGTTGATGAATTACTAAAGGTTAATGGATAAAAGTTAAGAGTTACGAGTTAACTTTTAAGGGTTTTAAGGGCGAAAGTAAAAAGACATTTTATCTCCCCTTCTCTAAGTCTCCCCTTCGCCCCTTCTTACTTTACCGGAAGAACACGAACCATAAATACTCCTTCAATTGATTTCATCTTGTCAATAAGTTCATCAGAAAGGGTTTTATTGTTGGTGTCGATAATATTGTAAGCAATATCACCTCTGTTTTTATTCAGCATATTATCAATGTTTATTCCTGCCTGAGCAAGAATTGTTGTCAACTGACTGATAATATTGGGGATATTTTTATTGGTCACCAAAAGGCGGGCGCCACTGTTGCGCTCCATTTCAGCAGCAGGGAAATTGACAGAATTCCGGATATTTCCGTTTTCGAAGAAATTCTTCACTTGTTCAGCTGCCATGATTGCGCAGTTTACTTCCGATTCATTAGTCGATGCTCCAAGGTGCGGAATCGCGACAACTTTATCCATTTGAAGAAGTTCAGCATTTGGAAAATCGGTGAAATAGGCGGCCACTTTTCCGCTTTCGATGGCTGCTTTAATATCAGCATCCACAACCAGTTCTCCGCGGGCAAAGTTCAGGATTTTAACGCCATCTTTCATTAACTTAATCTTATCCTCATTGATGAATCCGGTAGTTTCAGCCATCAACGGAATTTGCAAGGTGATAAAATCGGCCTTACCAAGCATAGATTCGATACTGCGTGCACGAACAACATCGTGATGCAAATTCCACGCATGTTCGACAAGGATATAGGGATCGTAACCAATAACAGTCATTCCCAATGATTGGGCTGCATTTGCAACCAAAACACCGATGGCACCAAGACCAATGATACCAAGCGTCTTCCCTTTAATTTCGAAACCACCAAAATTTGCTTTCCCTTTTTCAACAAGTGGAGCAACTTTATCGCCCTCACCTGCAAGTGTCTTGGCCCATTGTACGCCACCGATCAAATCGCGTGAAGCCAATAGAAGACCTGCAATCACTAACTCTTTTACACCATTGGCGTTGGCACCCGGTGTATTGAAAACGACAATTCCTTTTTCAGTACATTTTGCGATTGGGATGTTATTCACACCGGCTCCGGCACGGGCAATCGCCTTTACCGAACAGGGAATCTCCATGTCGTGCATACTAAAACTTCGCAAAACGATGGCATCCGGATCAGCAATTTCACTTGCAATTTTGTAGGTTGTTGCGGGGAAAACCTGAAGACCTTCCTGGTCGATCTTGTTAAGCGTCTGAATTTTGTACATATTAAATTGATTTTGGATTGGATATTTTTTCAGTCACAAATATCACAAAAATGTAGCGGTTTATCCCTCTATGGAGGTTAAATTTTAATTATTTTGTTGAAATTAAACGAATAATCCCAATTTTTAACCTAAAAAAATCCAGCATTTATAGGCCTCGTCCCTCATTATTACGTAATTTTGCGTACTATTTGATATTCAAGGTCAAAAGTTTTAAAACCCATACAATGGAATTATTAGATCAAATTAAAAATAGAGCGCGTAAGCTGCAAAACAGAATTGTCCTTGCTGAAGGCACTGAGCTACGTACCCTTAGGGCAGCAGAAATTGTCCTTAAAGAAAAACTTGCAAAAATTATTCTACTTGGAAATCCTCAGGTGATTGCGGAGTTGACAAGGAAAGAAGGAATTGATATTTCAGGAGCTGAAATCATTGATCCGTTGACAGATGCGAAAAGACAACATTATGCCGAAATAATGGTTGAAATCCGGAAAAGCAAAGGATTGACCATCGAAGAGGCGCTTAAATCACTCAACAATCCGTTGGTTTTTGGCCCGATTATGATCAAAGCCGGCGATGCTGACGGCGAAATTGCCGGAGCGATTAACGCAACTGGTGATGTTCTTCGTCCTGCCCTTCAATATGTCAAAACTTTGCCGGGTGTAAGTGTTGTTTCGGGCGTATTTATTATGATTCTCAAGGACAAGTCGATCGGTGACAATGGAATTTTAATATTCGCTGATTGTGCTGTGATGCCCGATCCGGATGAAAAACAATTGGCCGAAATTGCTGTAACAACAGCAAAAACAGCTAAGACCATTGCCAATATTGAACCACGCATTGCCATGCTTTCTTTTTCAACAAATGGGAGCGCCAAACATGCATTGGTTGACAAAGTGGTAAATGCCACCCGCATAGCCCACGAGATAGCGCCTGATCTGATGATTGACGGAGAAATGCAACTTGATGCCGCTTTGAACGAAGAGGTAGGTCAACTGAAATCACCAGGAAGTCTCGTTGCTGGTAAAGCCAATGTACTTGTATTCCCCGGACTTGAGGCTGCAAATATTGGATACAAACTTGTTCAAAGGCTCGCTGGTGCAGAGGCGATTGGTCCAATCCTTCAGGGGATGGCTGCTCCAATTAACGACCTTTCGAGAGGCTGTTCGGTGAGCGACATTGTGAATATGGCAGCAATTACTGCTACCCAGGCCGGATAAGAAGATTAATTATAGAACAAAAACATAAGAATATCGGGAAATGGAAAACATGATTATTGAGCCCATCGAGAATTTCGGGTTAAGTAAAAAGCAGCAACAACCGACGCTCTTTTCCAAAATTGGAATTGTCGGATGCGGGAAAGACGGACAAAATATTGCCCGCATAGCCAGTTCGAATGGCATTGAAGTGGTATTTATTGAGTTATCTGAAGGACGAATTGAAAACGCCTTCAATAAACTTAATATTGTACTGGATCGCCGTATTGAAAATTGGGGAATGACGCAGGGTGAGAAGAAGTTGACGCTATCAAGAATCAAAGGAAGTTTAGATTATAAAGATTTAAATGACTGCGACTTTGTGATTGAAGCAATCAGGGCAGAATCGAGTGACCGGAAAATTACCGAACGAAAGGAAGTATTTAGGAAAATTGAAGAGGTGGTGAATCCTGAATGTATCATTGCGACCAATTCAACAACCATTATCATTACGGAACTTTCATCCGAACTCAAATACCGCGACCGCTGTGTAAGTCTCCATTTCTTTGTGCAGTCGCCCGAAGCCAGGATATGTGAAGTCGTTAAAGGCTTATATACTTCTGATGAGGTTTACAGTAAAGTATTGAAATTTGTAAAAATGGTCAACCGGCAAGCCATTCCAGTTGAAGAATCAGCCGGTCTAATTTCAATCCGTTTATATACAGCTCTTTTAAATGAGGCCTGCGAAGTTCTTCTTGAAGGAGTTGGAGCGATGGTTGATATCGACTCAGTTTGGAAAGTTGGGTTCGGAATGCGCTTTGGTCCATTCGAATTAGCTGATATTTTGGGTATTGACAAAATCAACCGGTGGATGGAGAATCTTTATTCCGAATTTGGTGACCCAAGGTATATGGCGTCTCCTGTAATCAAGAAATTGAACCGGGCAAAACGATTCGGCGTACACACCTGCTGTGGTTTTTACAAATACGATGAAAACGGTAAAATTATTGGAACCGGTCCTTTATCAAATGAAAAATTTTAAAAACGGACTGGGAAGTTTATCGCAAACTGTTTTCCAAAAACAACAATAAATAATTCGATTAATGAAAATATTAGTAATCAACTGCGGAAGTTCATCCATAAAATACCAGTTTTATTCACTGAGCGAAAGCCGTATTCTTGCCAAAGGAATTGTCGAAAAGATTGGAATGAAGGGTTCATTTCTGAAACATGAAAAAGAATCGGGAGAAAAAGTTCTTTTTGAAGGCGAAATCCTGGATCATAAGATTGGAATTGAATACATCCTTGGTGTACTGTCGAGCGAAAAGCACGGTTGTATCAGTTCACTCGAAGAAATCAATGCGGTTGGTCATCGCGTAGTTCATGGCGGCGAAGAATTTAGCGAGAGTGTTTTAATCACCGATGAAGTAATTCAAACACTTGAGAAATTCATCGAACTTGCGCCACTGCACAATCCACCAAATCTAAAAGGAATCTATGCTATTAAAGCCTTAATTCCAGACATTCCGCAAGTGGCAGTTTTCGATACTGCATTTCACCATACAATGCCCCAACATGCTTTTATGTATGCGATTCCATATGCACTTTATAAAAAATACGGAATACGGAGATACGGTTTCCACGGAACCAGTCACAGATATGTTTCGAACAGAGCCTGTGAAATTTTAGGTGTCGATCCGAAAACAGTTAAGGTGATCACCTGCCACCTGGGTAACGGTGCATCTGCTTGTGCAATCAAATATGGTGAATCGGTTGACACATCAATGGGATTTACGCCGTTGGAAGGATTAATCATGGGAACGCGCTCAGGGGATATTGACATGGGTGCCGTTTCGTATATCATGGATAAAGAGAAAATAGGAACGAAATCAGCTTCAATTCTTTTCAATAAACATAGTGGTTTATTAGGCATTACAGGTATATCGTCCGATTCGCGCGAAATCACAGCAGCGGCGAATAAAGGTGATGAACGTTGTCTTTTAGCCATTAAGATGTTTGATTACAGAATCAAAAAATATATTGGAGCTTACGCTGCTGCCATGGGAGGAGTAGATGTGTTGATTTTCACAGGCGGAATTGGTGAGAATTCAGTCATTACGCGTTCATCAGTATGTGAAGATCTTGAATTTTTGGGTATTGAAATCGATCAGACAATCAATAAAGAAGTACGCGGAGTAGAGCGGATTATCAGCAAGGAAGGTTCAAAAGTGAAAGTAATGGTTGTACCTACCAACGAAGAGTGGATGATCGCAATTGATACTCAAAATATTGTGGATGGCAAGAACTAGTTAATAAACCTCCGGATTTTTATTAAAGAAGCCGTTATTTGCATAAATCTGAATGATGCAAATAGCGGTTTTAAATATCTAAAACTAATCCATCGTATCCAGGTTCAACATTTGAAGGCAATTCATTCAGCAAATCCCGATGCTTACCCATCTCGTGGCTCATATGGGTTAGGTAAGCTTTACGTGGTCCAATTTTCTCGATAAGTTCCAACGCACCAGTCAGATTAAGATGTGATATATGGGGTGTTTTCCGTAAGGCACATATAACCAGTGTTTCAACTCCGGCTAATTTATCCAGCTCCTGCTCTTCAATCATATTAAAATCAGTCAAATAGGCAAACCTGCCAAAACGAAAACCATACACGGGTAGTTTGTGATGATAAATCCGGATGGGAGTAATGTCAATCGGTCCGATTTTAAAATCGGTATTTTCAAGATCAATCAAATCCATTTGCGGTATTCCGGGATATTTATTCGCAGCAAAAACGTAGTTGAAAATATTCCTCAGGTTTTTTTGCACGCGGGGTTCGCAATAAACGTCCATTGCCGATTTTCGCAACCAGTTGAAACTTCGGATATCATCCAATCCGAAAATATGGTCTGCATGTTCATGTGTAATCAAAATTGCATCGAGATTGTCAACCTCATGCGTTAACATCTGCTGTCTGAAATCGGGACCTGCATCCACAACGATTCTCGTACCCTCCTCTTCGATCATTATCGCGCTTCTGAGTCTTTTATCTTTTGAGTCGTCAGACCTACAAACATCGCATTTACAGGCAATAACCGGTACGCCTTGTGAAGTCCCGGTTCCCAGTAAGGTTACTCTCATTGTATTCATTTCGTTATTTACCAAACTTACATCAAAAAATAGTTGCTACCAAAAAAGTGTTACTCAAAATAGTTAATGCAGCGTTTAATTCTTTCATTCAACTTTACATTCCTTCATTTTATAACCTTACATTTGCCAAAATTTGAATTATGGGCAATCTTTACCTTATACCTACCACCCTTGGCGAATCGGACACTGCACGTGTGATTCCATCTGAAGTCTCTTCTATTGTCAAGGGAATCAGCCATTTCATCGTCGAAAATATACGAACAGCGCGTCGATACCTTCGTAAAATGGATCCTACGCTAAACATTGATGAACTACAGTTTTTTGAGTTAAACCAGCATACTGACAGTCAGGTAACAGAGGCTTATTTGAACCCAATTCTCGAAGGTTTTGATGTTGGGATCATCTCCGAAGCGGGTTGCCCGGGGATTGCTGATCCGGGTGCAGAGGTGGTCAGACAAGCACATATTAAGCATATTCGTGTCATTCCATTGGTAGGTCCCTCTTCTATTTTGCTTTCGCTGATGGCCTCCGGAATGAATGGGCAGAACTTTGCATTTATTGGCTATATTCCGGTTAAACCAGCTGAAAGGGTAAAAGCAATCAGGGAGATTGAGAAAAGATCGGGCGTCGAGAAACAAACTCAGATCTTTATCGAAGCCCCATATCGCAACACGCAATTAATCAATGATCTTATCAATACGCTGAATGATCAGACCCGGCTCTGCATTGCATGCGACATCACATTGGATACGGAATACATCAAGACTCAAACCGTTTCGCAGTGGAAAAAGGGAGTTCCTGACCTGAACAAACGTCCCGCAATATTTTTGATTCAAGGATGAGCAAAGAAGTAAGTGTAGTGAACTAAATAATGTCGTATTTCTCGAATTGAAACGATGGATAAATCTATTTTCCTACTTTGCGACCGTAGGCTGACGGATTGTGTGAAACTAAAGACAAAATCGCGACGCTAAAAACAGTAAAGAAAAAAATACAACATTATATATTGGCTATTAATGCGAATCAAGAGTTGAAAGATAATTAAGATGATAATAGCCGAAGGCATGATATTATTATAGCTAAGTTGGATGAAAAAGCATTAAAATGCCGAAGGCATGACAGATTTATGTCACCACTACGTGGTTTAAAGCTGCTTTCTCCAATAATTTCTACAATCATTACAACCCTTCGGGTTTAAAAATCCAACCCTTGATTCGCATTATTACTTAATTATCGTATTTGTCCTTTTTTCAACAAACGATACTCAAATTCGAAGTTTGGTGTAAAAACGCCCTGCCCCATCTGCTTTTCAATTTGGGAAGGACTCCAAAACTTTCCTTCTGTAACTTCATCGCTATGCAACCTTATTTTTTGGAAGTCATAGGAAATAAAGTAGTAAACCAGTTCTGACTCAATATCGCTGTCCCACCGGTAACGTCCAAGTGGTTTTGCTGAAAAGTTTTCAAGTCCGATTTCCTCAAAAGCTTCGCGGCGAAGTGCTGTCTCAAGATCTTCACCAAATGAGATATGCCCTCCCACCGCTGAATCCCATTTTCCAGGCTGAACCAACTTTTCCATCGGTCGTTTCTGAAGGTAGATATGACCATGTGAATTAAAAACATGCAGGTGTACAACGGGATGAAGAATTTTATCTCCTTTGTGACAGAGCGATCGTGGAGCTTTCCCGATTACTTTACCGTCCTCTTCCACCACCGGAAGCCATTCTTCATTTTCATAGGAAGAAACCGGACTTTCAGAATTGGCTTTTCGGGCTAATTTTCGGTTTCGGAAAAACTCGAAGCCAAAATAAATGAAAAATAAGATGTAGAATAAGCCGCCGCTGATAAATGCCCAAGCTTCCTTACTCATATAAAAAGCAGAATAGAGAACGAGCCCTGTATGAAAAACGACGATGTAAAATAAATTGCGAAGATTTCTTTTAAAAAGTGCCTCCTGAACTTCGTTCATCTCAACACCTTTCATATATTTCCGGGTCATTGCCCCGACAATATCGACCGATGAAAATACCGAAACACCCAATATTGCACACAATATCAATTCAATAAGTGCAGGTTTCAGTTTGAAAAAAATCTCGTTTTCAAGGAGGATGGAGATCCCTGACAAAGCAACAAGTAAGGCAGTGTCGAGCAATACAAAACGATCGAGACGCTTTTCGCGGAACCAGGTAAAACACATCTCACCAACACCGATCAGCAATGCAACAACCAGTCCAACCTTCATTCCCCAAAATTCGTCCGCAATTATAAAAACGAAAAGCGGGATAAATCCGGGTAATAATTTTTTAAGTAGTTCTGCCTGTTTCAAATGAGGGATTCGATGTAAGGATCAAAAGTCGCAACTTAACGTTTAATCGGAGTTTTGGGGTGTATTTCGATCGTAGGCCAGTCAACGTTTGAGCGATAGACTTTATAAATCGTAATATAGAAAACAAGTGGAGAATAGGCTGGGATTGTAGATTGTGCCTGACTCGAATAGGCCAGCTTCGAAGGAATCACGAGTTTTGCTTGACTACCATCTTTCATATAGGTCATCGCTTCATCCCAACCTGCAATAACCCCACCTGATCCAACCGTAAAAGAGAAAGGTTCATAACCGACCGGCATTGTATCAAACAAATAGCCATCCTGAATTCCTTTCGTTGCATCATCTTCAATCAGATGTCCGCTGTAAAATACCTTAACCAGATCACCAGCTTTGATAAGACTATCGGTAGCAAGACCTGCCTTTGTCTCAATAAAATAGAGTCCAGAAGCTTTGGGTGTAACCGTCGGATGGTATTTGGCAATGTATTTTGAAAGATATTCTTGTTCCAAATCACGTTGAGCCTGACCTGTTGGTGTTTTACAGGAGGAGATCACAACCGCCAACATGGCAACAAATAAAAACATATTGAATAACCTGATTCTCATACTTCAAAAATTTAGCGCAAAATTAACTCAAATTTATCCCTTTACAAGTGAACAACACCAAAAGGGGTGTTTATTATTAACAATCTTTCTCTAACAACTCCGAATATTGTGGCAACAACTCTTTGAAAAGCGATAGTGCATCTGCCATTGATAGTTTCGTTTCGCCTCCGGATGCATTTCTGTGCCCGCCGCCACTGAAGTGAACGCCCGAAAAATCATTCGTCGGAAAACTCCCTTTCGATCGGAAAGAAATTTTAACCTGATCGTGCTTCTCCATAAAAAATGCGGAGAAAACAACCCCTTTGACTGATAGCGGATAGTTAACGAAACCTTCGGTATCACCGGGATGAAAATCGAATCGTTTCAATTCTTCTGCTGATAACCAAATCAATGCTGTTCTGTACTGCGGAAATATTTCCATCTTTTCCGACAGGCAATATCCAAGTAAACGCATTCTCTTTTCGGAGAAATTGTTATAAAGCGACTCATTAATTTTTTCTTTATCCGCACCTCGTTCTATCAATTCGCTTACAATGCGATACATAGGTGGTCGTGAAGAATTATGACTGAATGAACCCGTATCAGCAATGATCCCTGTTAGCAAGGCATTCGCACCTTTAACGCCCAGATGATCCAACATATCCATTGCATCCACAAAGTCGTAAACAAGTTCAGCTGTCGAGCTGACATTCGTATCCGAGAACATGAAATCAGCCTTAATCTGTGAATCGGGATGATGATCGATTAATACAACCTTCTTCGTATTGGTACGCAAATATTCTTCCAGCTTCCCCATCCTTTTAAGATCATTAAAATCAAGGAAGAAGAGGGCATCAGCCTTATCAATCAGCTTATGACATTGCTCACTGCTTTGTTCGTATATCAATGGAACGCCCTCAGAACCAAGCCAATTCAAATAAACCGGAAAATCATTGGGTACAATTACATGTGATTCGAAACCGGCATTATTCAGAACATCGTTTAAACCTAATGCAGAGCCAATTGCGTCACCATCCGGGTTGACATGAGGAATAATAATGATCCTCTTCACGTCTTTTTTAAGCCATTCGTTAACCCTTTGACAGGTATTTAAATCAAATCTTTTCAACTAATCTTATTTTAATCAAGATGCAAAGATATCATTATTGGTTGTATGACGTTAAATGATTATTGCATTTAATATTCTTCAAATTCATATTTTATTGAATTTGAGCACAATATATTCATCAGCCATTATTTTGAGGTTAAAAGTTCAAAAAAGTGTGCATACGGTTGATTCTCAGTTATATTTTTCTAAATTTATCCGTCCTAATTATTTTAAATAACTATTCACTAAAAACTCGTCTTACTATGTCTGGAAATATCACATTTACAATGATTAAGCCTTGCGCAGTCAAAAATAATTTTATTGGCCCGATATTGAAAATAATCAATGAAAAAGGGTTCCGGATCAAAGCCATAAAAATGACCCGGTTTACACGCGAACGTGCCGAAGCCTTTTATGGTATTCATGCCGGCAAGTTTTTTTTCGAAGGACTCGTCGAATTTATGTCATCAGGGCCAATTGTCGCAGCTATTTTGGAGAAAGAGAATGCAATTGATGACTTTCGGGAGTTGATTGGGAATACAAATCCTGAAAAAGCAGCAGAAGGAACCATCCGGAAGCTTTTCGCAGAATCTTTCACCGCCAATGCCATTCATGGTGCCGACAGCGACGAAAACGCCCTTCATGAAGGTTCGTTTTTCTTTTCGGAAATGGAACAATATTGAAATTAAATGCAGGCAACTGGCTGTTAGCAGTTAGTTGCCTGTAGCGTTTTCAAATAAAATCTATTTCCGGAACAACAGACAAACCGGCTTCAACGCCTTTATTTGATCCGTAAACTGAAGTTTCCCTGTTTTGAGATCCCGCCGAAAAGCAACGATATCCTGCGTATTCTGATTGGCAACAAGCAAATAATTATCGTCGGGAGATAACGTAAAGTTTCTTGGGCCATCACCCCGTGTTGACTCTTGTCCAATCTGCACAATCTTCCCGTTTTTAGGACCTACAGAAAAGATCGCAATTGAGTTGAATCCACGATTTGATGCATACAAAAAGCGACCATCTTTCGAGATATGAATATCAGCGCAGGTATTCGGCTTATCGTAATCTGAAGGAAGCGCAGAAACAGTCTCAACGGTGGTAAAACTGCCATCCTTGTTTAAGGTAACCACCGACACAGAACAGGAAAGTTCATTGACGACGTAAAGCACTTTCAATGTTGGATGAAAGGCAAGATGACGCGGGCCACTTCCTGGTGCCATAATAATCGCAGGAACAGAAGCTTTCATCAACTTAGAACCAGAATTATCAATCTTGTAAACAGATACCTGATCAATTCCCAAATCGGCAACAAAAATCCGGTCGGAGCCCGGCTCAAAAAAAGCACTGTGAACATGTGGTTCTGCCTGACGCGCTTTATTCGGGCCACTTCCATAATGTTGCTGGACATCAAGCGTATCACTCAGTTTTCCTGAGTCATCGATGCGAAGAAGACCGACATTTCCTCCGGTATAATTGGCGGCTAAAACATAACCATTTTGATTTACAGAAACATAGCAAGGATGTGCACCGCCGCTGGAGACTTTCCCGATTGAGGTCAATCGATTATCATTTTTATTTACAGTGAATGATTCGATGTATCCCATATTGCTGCCATTCTCACCCTTCGTTTCGTGTACAGAAAGTAAAAACTTTCCGTTCGAAGTTAATGCCAGGAAAGATGGGTTGTTTGTTTTTGCAGCTAAACCATCCTCTTTAAGTTTCCCGGTTACGGGATCAAGACTGAAACTGTAAATTCCTTCGCTTCCACCTTCCGTATAGGTTCCGACAAAAAAATGCTGGGGTTCCGTTTTATTACCAGATTTCGCGAATAATGCATTATTAATCAAAAATATACCAAAAAGTAGAAATGCAATTTCTTTTAGCTTCATTATCGTTTGATGTTTAAATTTTGTTCAAAAATAGTATTATAATGTTTACCTGATTTCGATGAAAAATATTCAAATAAACCGCTTCAAGGGTCTTTGACCGCTTGAAGGGTTGAAATTAAACTACCATGTACATTTTACACCAGCAAAAAAGCGCCGGCCCGGTGACATACTTGTAAAATAACGCGGGTCGGTATAATTAAACAGGTTATCTATTCCTGCGGTAATACTTGCCCATCGGTTGACGCGGTGCAAAGTTGTTAATTTCCAATTGAAATATTCGCTCAATTTAACTTTTGAATTTTGTCCGCGTGTGTCGGTCCATGTGATGTTGGCATCACCATAGTATTTGCCCTGAAGCGCAATAGAAGGCCGGTAGTTGCCGCTTAGAACCGAATACTCACCTGTCATTACAGCCGAGTGTTGCCTTGCCTCAAAACGGTTAATAGCTTCCTCACTTTGAGTTGTTAAGGGTTTTGTCCATGTATAACCACCGGTTAGTTTCAATTGCGGAACAGGCCTGTAATTCAAAAGAACCTCTACATTCAGCATCTCTGCCTTTGCTATATTCTGATATTGATAAACATATGGTGGTTTGGCTGTATTTAAAGGCGAGAATACTTCAGAAATCAAATTATTCAGATTGTTGTACTGAGCAATCACCGAAGCATTAAAAGTAGCGTGCGTGTATTCTGTCGATAAACTGAAATAGTTGGAGCTTTCCGGTTTAAGATTCTGATTACCTGTAATTTTTATGGGAGCTCCCGGAACATTAAAATCCATATAAAGTTCTTTCAAGGTGGGCGCCCGAAATCCACGTCCAAAAGATCCGCGAAGGTTAAACTCTCCCGGACGGTAATTCATCGCCAGCTGCCATGTTGTATTTGTATGATATTCTGAATGAAAGGTCATTCGTCCCCCGGCAACAACAGTTAACTTTGGTGCAATATCCCATACATCCTCTGCGAATGCAATAATTGCCTGCGCATTTTTACGATCGGTTAAACCATTGGCCGAAAACAATTCATCTTTATTATACTCCACACCTGCGACCAGCGAATTATTCGATGAAAGTTTAATATTATCCTGTAAACGGGCAGTACTGAATGTTTTATCGTAGTGTTTAGTCACATCACCAACTGCAGGTTCATCGAGACTGTATGACAAATAATGATCGGTATACCAGACTCCTTCGAGCTGATGATGATCCGAAAGCTTGTAATTTCCAGTCAGTCGGTAGCTGTAATCCTCATACCTTCTGTCTGGAAGTAAGGGAGTTGTATTATTATCAACGCGTCTGAAATAGCCAAAATCACCATTCACATTAAAACGATCAGAAAATTTATAACCGAGACGCTGATTAATTGAGTAATTCTTAGTGGCTTCGACTGTTTTCCCAGATTCTTCGGGGTTAATGTCCCAGCCATCTAATTTATTGTATATAAATGATGTGCGTGAAGTAAGTCCACCACCTTTTAATCCAAGATCAACAAAGTGACGTTGTTCACCAAAGTCAGAAAACCGTGTTCCGATCGATCCTTCACAGGTTTTAGTATTTTTTTTAGTAATGATATTGATCACACCTCCGATGGCATCCGAACCATAAAGCGCTGAAGAAGCCCCACGGACGATTTCTATTCTTTCGATACTCTCTGTATTGATCCTCGACAAATCTACATTTTCCTTTGTGTCACCCGGATCAAGGCGCTCACCATCAACTAATATCAGAATATACTGATTCCCAAAACCGTTCATTTGCAAACTACTGCCGCCAGAACCCGCAGAAAGGTTTTTCGAGTCAATCCCAGGAAAATTGCTGACCAATGCATCAGATAACGAAATTGCATCCGTTTTTTGTAATTCGACCCCATAAACGACTTGGGTATGAATCGGAACATTCTTGAGCGGTCGTCCGGAACGGGTAGCCGTCACAACAATCGCATTTAAATCAATCACCGCCTGCTCAAGCACAAAATCGATTTTATTGTTCTGACCGTCAACGATTGAAATTTGTTTTTCATTGGTTTTGTATCCCGAATAACTCACCCTAATCGTTTGCAATCCGGTTAGTTTACCTTTCAACTGAAATTTACCGTTTCGATCGGTGAGGGCAGCAATTCCTTTGGCAGGTATGGAAACATACGAATCCTCCAATGGTTTTCCGTCAACTCCTGTTACGCTTCCTTCTATTAGAACGGCTTGCGCAAACCCTTGAATCACAAAACAATTCACAATTAATAATACGACAAGAAATCTCTTCATTTTTAAGAATTTATTAAATCGATAAAGATTAATAATTTACATATCAAGGAAATTTTCAGGAAACTGAATAATAATGAACCGAGATAAAACATTACGCCAGATTTACTTTAAATAATATACTACAATTTGTGGCAGTTTTTAGTTTTTGAATAAACCGAAATTTCTATCTTTAAGCCAAAAATAGATGAAAAAATTAATGATACTATTATTTGCTGGATTCTCGGCCTGCACCGGGCCGACACCGAAAGAAGCAAAGCCAACCTCTGAATTTCAGGTTCCGGAAACAATTATTAATCAGGTAATTGACAGCTTAAAATTAAAACCGGGAATTTCGAATGCTTTGAGACTTGAAAAAGGAGTTAGACACGCTGCCTCGCTATGGCGTGCAGAGGACGGTAAATCAGCTGATTTCTCTGCTTTTTGTAAGACAAACTACGTTGCGAATGAAGCCGAAAGGGAGTTGCTTTTTGATAAGGTGAGCAAAAATC
>Ga0209724_1000543_pt1 | contig 36161 bp, 30 predicted proteins | sample grotaG_FD_184143 | JGI IMG/M metagenome (GOLD analysis project Ga0209724, IMG submission 184143) | Glacier valley bacterial and archeal communities from Borup Fiord, Nunavut, Canada, to study Microbial Dark Matter (Phase II) -... | ecosystem: Environmental > Aquatic > Freshwater > Ice > Glacier ... | reverse complement strand
GTCGCGCATGAAGATGATCGTCGAGCCGACCGGCTGTCTCGGCTTCGCCGCGGCCCGCACGCGCGATCTGAGGGGCCAGCGCGTCGGCGTGATCGTCAGCGGCGGCAACGTCGACCTGGCGCGCTTCGGCAGCCTGCTCGCGACGTGACGGGCGCTACGGCGCGATCGTCTGGCGCACGGCGTGCTCCCAGCGCTGCATCAGCGCGTCGGCCTGCGTGCGCGGCATCGTCGGCATGAACGTGCGGTCGGCGCGCCACAGGGTCGCGAGTTCCGCCTCGTCGGCATACACCCCGCTCGACAGGCCCGCGAGGTAGGCCGCCCCCAGGGCCGTGGTCTCGATCACCGCCGGACGCACGACCGGGATGCCCAGCAGGTCGGCCTGGAACTGCATCAGCAGGTCGTTGACGCTGGCACCGCCGTCGACCCGCAGCTCGGCGACCGGCCGACCGCCGCTCGCGACGACATCGCGGCTCATCGCCTGGAGTAGCGCCGCGCTCTGGTAGGCGATGCTCTCGAGCGCCGCGCGCGCGATGTGCGCGACCGTCGTGCCGCGCGTGAGGCCGGTCAGCGTGCCGCGCGCATCGGCGTTCCAGTACGGCGCGCCGAGCCCGGTGAACGCCGGCACCATCATCACCCCGCCCGCGTCGGGCACGGTCTCGGCGAGCGCCTGCACGTGCGCGCTGCCCTCGATTGCTTTCAGTCCATCCCGCAGCCACTGCACGACCGCGCCGCCGACGAACACGCTGCCTTCCATCGCGAACAGCGGGGTCGCGTCGCGCTGCGCGGCGCTGGTCGTGACGAGGCCGTTCTGCGAGGTCTCGAAGTCCTGGCCGGTGTGCATCAGCAGGAAGCAGCCGGTGCCGTAGGTGTTCTTGGCCATGCCGGGGCCGAAGCACGCCTGCCCGAACAGCGCGGCCTGCTGGTCACCGGCGACGCCACCGATCGGCAACGAGCCCCCGAGCAGATCGGCGTCGGTGTCGGCGAAATGGCAGCTCGACGGGCGCACCTCGGGCAGCAGGCTGGCAGGGATGTCGAGCGCGGCCAGCAGCGCGTCGTCCCAGCGGTTGGCGCGCACGTCGAACAGCATCGTGCGCGACGCGTTGGTGACGTCGGTGGCGTGCACGCGGCCGCCGGTCAGCTTCCACATCAGCCACGTGTCGATCGTGCCGAAGGCGAGCTCGCCGCGTTCGGCCTGCTCGCGGGCACGCGGCACGTGGTCGAGCAACCAGCGCAGCTTGGTGCCGGAGAAGTAGGCGTCGATGACCAGCCCGGTCCGGTCGCGGACCAGGTCCGTCAGCCCGTCCGCACGCAGCTGCGCGCACGAGGGCTCGGAACGACGGTCCTGCCAGACGATGGCGCGATGCAGCGGCTCGCCGGTCGCGCGGTTCCACAGCACCGTGGTCTCGCGCTGGTTGGTGATGCCGATCGCCGCGATGTCGCGTGGCGTCAGGCCGGCCTTGACGAGGACCTCGCGCGCGGTCGCGAGCTGGTCGGTCCAGATCTCCAGCGGATCGTGCTCGACCCAGCCGGGCTGCGGATAGATCTGGCGCAACTCGCGCTGCGCGACGGCGAGCATCGTTCCGTCGCGGTCGAAGACGATGCTGCGCGAACTGGAAGTGCCTTGATCGAGGGCGAGGAGGTAGCGCATCGGAACGTCCTGCGGATCGGGCGGCCACTATAAGCGACGCAACGCGGTCCCTGTCCTCAGCGCGGCGTCGTTCTCCGCGCGACGAGCACGAAAGCGAGCCAGTCGGGCACGAAGTTCGCAGCCGGCCACTGATCGGCAGGATGATCGCGCTGGAGATCAGGTAGCTGGTGAGAATCCACGTGCTCTCGTCCTGGCTCGCGCCGAGCGATCCCGCGATGTGACGCAGCGACACGTTGACGATGGTGGTGTCTGGCACCTCCATGAAGGTCGCGAGCGACACGACGATCGCGACGAACGAGAAATTAGCGCTTCCGCCGTGAAAACCCTGTCAGACACTCGATCATGTCGCTATCCGCCGCCGACGCTGCGTGGGGATGTCGCCGCGGCACACTTCACGTTCGATGCGCGTGTGCACCCAAACGACCGGTCGGGCGTTGAGTCGGCAGAGAACTCCCCTCCCCCCCACGAAGGAAGCACGATGAGCATCATCCGCAACGGCCTGAAGGTCCTCGTCGCCGTCGCCCTGGCCGGCGTCGCGTTCGGCGCCTCGGCCGCACCCGCCCGCCACGACGGCTACCATCGCCATCACCACGCGCATCACCGGGTCGTGCATCACCGCCGCCCGATGCATCCGGTGCGTCATCATCCGGTCCGTCACCACGTCCGCTGATCGTCGAATGACCCGGCGACCCATGAAGCGACTGGTCCTGCTGTCCCTGATGCTGTTCGCCTCGGCCGTCCGCGCCGAGCCGATCGGCGAGGTCGACACGGTCTTCAAGCTGATCGGCCCCGATCACAAGATCGTCGTCGACGCCTACGACGATCCGAAGGTGTCGGGCGTGACCTGCTACGTGTCGCGCGCCAAGACCGGCGGCATCAAGGGCGCGATCGGCATCGCCGAGGACAAGGCCGAGGCGTCGATCGCGTGCCGGCAGGTCGGGCCGATTGCGTTCACGGCACCGCTGCCGGTGCAGGAAGAGGTGCTGACCGAGCGCCAGTCGATCCTGTTCAAGCGGCTGCGCGTGGTCCGCATGGTCGACAAGGCGCGCAACGCGCTGGTCTACCTGACCTATTCCGACCGGGTCATCGAGGGTTCGCCGAAGAACAGCGTGACCGTGGTGCCGGTCGATCGCGCGACGCCGATCCGCCTGAAGTAGGCCGTGCGGCCGGCGCGCCCCGATGCGGAGCGCGCGTCACTTGAATCCCGAGATGTCGTGCGGGACGTACGGCGCCTCCAGCGTCGCCACCTCGTCGTCGGTCAGCGTGATCGACAGCGCGCCGATCGCGTCGTCGAGGTGCTGCATCTTCGTCGCGCCCACGATCGGCGCCGTCACCGCCTGCGACCGGCGCACCCACGCCAGCGCGACCTGCGCCCGCGGCACGCCGCGCGCCGCGGCCACCTGCGCGACCGCCTCGACGACCTTGCGGTCTGCCTCGACGGTGTGCGGCAGGTATAGCGTCCGACCGAACTCGTCGGTCTCGCTGCGCGCGCTGACCGCATCCCAGTCGCGCGTGAGACGGCCACGCGCGAGCGGGCTCCACGGGATCACGCCGATGCCCTGGTCCGCGCATAGCGGCAGCATCTCGCGCTCCTCCTCGCGGTTGATCAGGTTCAGGTGGTTCTGCATCGTCGAGAAGCGCGTCCAGCCGTGGCGCTGCGACGTCGACAGCGCCTTCGCGAACTGCCACGCGAACATCGACGACGCGCCGATGTAGCGCGCCTTGCCGGCCTTGACGACGTCGTGCAGCGCCTCGAGCGTCTCCTCGATCGGCGTCGCGTAGTCCCAGCGATGGATCTGGTACAGGTCGACATAGTCGGTGCCCAGGCGCCGCAGGCTGCCGTCGATCTCGGTCATGATCGCCTTGCGCGACAGGCCGCCGATGTTGGGCGCCTTGCGCGACGGAAAGAACACCTTGGTCGCGATGACGATCTCTTCCCGCTTCGCGAAATCGCGCAGCGCGCGGCCGACGATCTCCTCGGACGTGCCGTCCGAATAGCTGTTGGCGGTGTCGAAGAAATTGAAGCCGAGCTCGACGGCCCGCTGCAGCATCGGCCGGCTGGTCGCCTCGTCCAGCGTCCACGCGTGCTGACCGCGCTCGGGCACGCCGAACGACATGCATCCGAGGCACAGCGGCGACACGCGCAGTCCGGTCGTGCCGAGCCTGACGTACTTCATCGACAACTCCTAGGAACGAGGGACCGACCGCGGGGACCCGCCGGCCGGAGGGTGGGCGGCCTTCATGCGCGCCATGACGGCCAGCATGATGCACGACAGGCCGGCGGGGACCGCCGCCGCCATGAACAGCTCGCTGCCGGTCCAGTGCCAGCCGATCAGCTGCCCCGCGACGACGGGACCGACGATCGAGCCCGCGCGGCCGATGCCGAGACTCCAGCCGACCCCGGTCGATCGCACCGAGGTCGGATAGAGCGTCGCCGCAAGAGCGTTGATCGCGGGCTGTCCCCCGACGATGCAGAGGCCGCTGACGAAGATGACGAGGAACAGCGCGACCAGCGACAGTGCGGGCTGGCCGATCGCGAAGACCGCGACGGCGGCGATCGCGAACACGGGGACCAGCACGCGATAGAAGCCGATGCGGTCGATCACCGGGCCCATCGCGACGGTGCCGAGCACGCCGCCGAACTGCAATACGGTGCCGGCCAGCACCGCGGTCGAGAGGTCGTGCCCGCCCGACGTGACGAGCGTCGGCAGCCAGCTCGACAGGAAGAACAGGTTCAGCAGGTTCATGAAGTTGATGCCCCACAGCAGCAGCGTGAAGCCGGTACGGCCGTTGCGGAACAGTTCGGCGACCAGCGCGCCGCTCGGCTTGGTCTCGGACACGAACGGTTGCGCATCATCGGAGATGCGCACGTCGGGCGCGATCCGGGCGATCCACGATCGCACGCGCACGAGGCTCCTGCCATGGACCACCAGGAACTGCATCGACTCGGGCAGGAAACGCAGCATCAGCGCCGCGATGCCCAGCGGGATCGCACCGCCGACGAAGAACACCGAGATCCAGCCCCAGCGCGGGATCAGCGCGGCCGACACGACGCCGCCCAGCATCGCACCCGCCGTGAAGCCGCAGCTGACCCACATCATCAGGCTGACGCGGCGCCGCTTCGGGCTGTATTCACCGGCAAGCGCCATCGCGTTCGACATGATGCCGCCGAGGCCGAGCCCGGTGACGAAGCGGACGCCGAAGAGCTGCGCGAGGTTCGTCGCGAGTGGCGTCGCGAGCATGCACAGGCCGAAGAACACGGTCGAGCCGATCAGGACCGGACGCCGCCCGATGCGATCGGCCAGCGGGCTGAGCACCAGCGAGCCGACCAGCATTCCCATCAGGCTCGCACCGAACACCGGGCCGAGCGCCGCCTTGTCGACGCCCCAGGCCCGGATGATCGCCGGCGCGACGAAGCCCATGGCCTGCGCGTCGAAGCCGTCCATGACCACCGATGCGCCCAGCAGCACCAGCATCCACACCTGGAAGCGACTGACCGGCCGCTCGTCGATCAGCGCGGTCAGGTCCAGACGGGACGCGGCGACGTTCAAGACCGCCGCGACCGCCTGGCGTCGACGATGACCATCAGGAAGGCGCCGACGATGGACACGTTCTTCAGGAAGTTGTTGAGCTGGGCGCTGTAGGCCTGCGGATCGGAGACGGCCCAGAACTGGTGGGCGATCAGCGCTGACCCGAGCGTGAACGCGCCCATCACGCTGGCGACGATGACGGGCCTGTAGCCGACGACGAGCAGGATCGCGCCGCCGATCTCGATGAGGATCGCGCCGACCACGACGACCTCGGGCATCGGGATGCCGAGCTTGGCGAAATAGCCGACGGTCATGGCGAAGGTGAGCACCTTGCGCAGCCCTGCGATAAGAAAGAGCAACGCGATCAATCCGCGTGCGATGTAGGCCAGTCCCCGGTCGTTTCCTGTCATCGAAAATGTTCCTTGGTGAAGTGGTGAATCATCGGGTCGCCGCAGTCGGTGCGCGGACGAAATCGTCGTGGAGCGCGTGCGTGCCGTCGGCCTGTTGCGTCCTGCTCCCACTCGCCTTCAGTGAGGTGAACCTCGCGCGCGAACGAGTGCAGGTGCGTGACCAGGCTCGTCATCAACTGCTTGAGCCGCGCGTCCGGCGTGTCCGCGAAGCGCTCGACGACCTGCTGCGTGATGGTGTGCTGGTTCAGGTCGTGCATGGCGATCCTCTCTCAGGCTCAGGCCAGACCGAACAACTGCCGCGCATTGTCGCGACCGATCTTCTGCCGGTCGTTCTCGCTGATCTCGCACGCGTCGAACCAGGTCGCCGCGTGCTCGTGCTTCTCGAACGGATAGTCGACGGAGTACATGATGCGATCGCTGCCCACCTCGAGCATCGTCGACAGCAGCGTCGGCGTGCGGAAGTTGCCGCTGGTGGTGATGAACGTGTTGTGGCGCAGATAGTCGCCGATCTCGCGCTCGCACGGCATGCCGCGCCGGCCCTTGCGCAGGATGTGATCGACGCGCCAGATGTTGAACGGCAGTCCTTCGCCGAAATGCCCGAGGATCATCTGCAGGTCGGGGTGCCGGTCGAACAGGCCGCTCGACATCAGGCGCAAGGCGTGGATGCTGGTCTCGACGGCGAACGCCCAGGTCGGACCGGTGAGCCAGTGCGCGCCGTCGTAGATCGGCTCGCGGCTCGGCAGCGGGTCGCGCGGATGCAGGTAGAACGGCTTGCCGAGCGCCGCGGCGACGGTCCAGAAGTCGGCGAACTGCGGTGCGTCGTAATACACCACCGTCTCGACGTCACCCAGCTGCGAGAAGCCGTTGACCAGGAAGCCGTGGAACCCCAGCTCGTTGACACATCGTTCGAGCTCGCGCGCCGCCGCATCGGGTCGCTGCATCGGCAACGCCGCGAAGCCCCCGAAGCGCGCGGGATGGCGGCTCACCTGCTCGGCAAGGATGTCGTTCGCGCGACGCGCGACGTCGACCGCGCGGTCCGCATCGGCGATGCCCTGCACCGCCGGCGAATTGAGCGACAGGATCGAGTACGCAGTGCCCCAGCGGTCCATCTGCTCGAGCCGCTGCTGCTCGAAGTCGAGCAGGTTGGCCTTCAGCGTGACCCACACCTCGGGTCGCGCATACACCTGCGAATCGGCGATGGTCAGCTCGATGGCGAAGTGTTCTTCAAGCGCGATCTTGTTCTGCATGGGTGCGGAAATTACTTGATTTTTCAACTAAAGGAAAGGACGCTCGGCGCTCCGGTGTCCTCTTCCCGTCGATGAAAACCCGCGCGACCGACCACGATCTCGAGGAAGCCATTCCGTTCCTGCTGGCGCGTGCCGGCGCTCGGATGGGCAATGCGTTCGCACGCGCGCTCAAGAGCTACGACCTGAGCCTGAGCGAATGGCGCGTGTGCGCGTCGCTGCGGCATGCGCCGCGGCAGACGCTGTCCGAACTCGCGACCCACGCATCCACCGACCTGTCGGCGTTGTCGCGCATCGTCGACCGTCTGGTCGTGCGCCGGCTCATGGCGCGCGAGCGCTGCGATGCCGACGGTCGGGCGGTCCGCATCGTGCTCACCGCCTCGGGCAACGCGCTGACGCGCAGGATCGTGCCGCTGGCGCGGCACTACGAGGCCGTCGCGCTGGACGGCTTCAGTGCGGCCGAGATCCGCAAGCTGCGCACGATGCTGCGGCGCCTGTACGAGAACGCCACGCCGCTGCTGTAGCTACGGTGGACAAGGGACCGGTCTCGGCCCTTCGAGCGGCAGCAGCACGCGCAATGCGTCGGCGCGCACCTCGATCGCCAGTTCGGTGGCCAGGTGCAGCCGACGCAGCAGCCACGGACTGAGGTCGTGCTCGAACGGGTCGGGAAGCGCGAGCGGTTCGATCGGCTTGCCGGGCGCCTCGATCGCGCCGCGCGCCGTCCCCGCGCCGGAGATCAACGCGGCGTCGATCGCATCGGCCGCGCCCTGCAACGGCGTCGCGAGCTGGTCCGCGTTCAGGCGCCCCCGTCGCAGCAGCAGCATCGTCTTGGCCGCCGTGAGCTGCGCGAGCAGCTGATAGCTGTGCGCGAGCAGGTGGCCGAGCGGCTCGAGCGGCGGCCGCACCGCGCGCGGCTCCGACAGCGACCGCTGCGTGGCCTGCACCAGCGCCGACAGGCTGTCGTAGGCCTCGCGGCGCGCGAGCCGCCATTCGAGTTCGGGCTCGTTGTCGACCGCCGCGAGCTGGCCGAGCCCGAGCGCGAGGCGCGCATGCAGCGCGTGGGCCTTCAGCGTGCGGTCGACGAGCTTGGGGATCTGCGATCGTTCCCACGACGGCAGCACGTAGCTGAAGGCCCACGCGACCGCGGTGCCGATCAGCGTGTCGGCGATGCGCTCGAACGCCTCGAAGACCGGACTGACGTCGAGGTTCAGCGCATGGGCCTGGGTGAGCGCTAGCACGGTCGCGGCGATCGCGGCGACCAGGTAGCGCCTGATCGCGAACGCGTGCGCCACGCCCTGCGCGACCGCGACGGTGACCAGCAGCATCGCGGGACTCTCGTTGAGCGAGATCAGCCCGCCGGCCAGCAGGCTGCCGAGCAGCGTGCCGAACACGCGGCTGTTGCGGCGCTCCAGGGTCTGCGCGAGGCTGCCGCGCAGCACCACGGTGATCGTCAGCAGGACCCAGTACGGATGCGTGCCCCACGGCAGCGCGAGCGAGATCGCGTAGCCGGTCGCGATCGCCATCGCGGCCCTCAACGCGTGGCGCAGCGGCGGCGCGTCCCAGCGCCACAGCGACACGAAAGGCTTCCACGACCAGGAGGTCTGGCTGACGAACATCTGCCACGTCGCGCGGACCAGCGCGAGGTCGGGCGGCGCGTCGCCGCGCGCCAGCGCGATCAGGCGCAGCGCCTCGTCGTCGATGTGGCCGACGCGGTCCGCCAGGCCGCGGGCGAGCATCGCGGTCGCAGGCGTCGCCGTGCCGGCCTCGACCGGCTCGTCGACGACCCAGTCGAGCCTGGCGAGCCGCGGTCGATGGCTCTCGAATGGGACGGGCTTGCGTCCCCGCAGCAGGCTGTCGGCCAGCCGCTCGACCTCGCGCGCCAGCTCCTCGAGGGTGTGACGCAGCGCCGTCAGCACCGGCGCCTGGCCCGGTTTCGACGACAGGGCATCGACATCGAGTTCGCACGCCAGCAGGTGGTCGCGCATCTCGAGCACGCGCATCAGCATGCCGGCCAGGCGCTGGCGACGCGCCGTGCGCGGCGACTCGAGCAGGATGTCGCGCGCCGTCTGCATCTGGTCCGCCAGCGCCGCCTGCTCGCGGATCAGGCGACCGATCGGATTGGCGGGCGCCGACTTGCCGTTCGGCGGCCGCGCGACATAAGACGTGAACTGGCCGGCCTGGGTGCGCATCAACGCCGCGATCGACAGCAGCGTGTCGGCCAGCATCAGCACGCGATAGCGGCCGTTGAGCGCGATGTTCGCGATCGTCGCGTAGACGATGTACAGCGCCATGCCGAGCGCGAAGTACATCGTCGTGAGCAGCGGCGCCACGCCCTCGGCACGACCCGGCACCGCGATCGAGAAGATGATCGCGAACATCGCCGACATCGACAGCGGGATGCCGCGCTTGCCCCAGGCGGCACCGAGGAACGCCAGGAACGAGGCCGGCACGATCAACAGGCCGAGTCCGAGCGGATCCTCGTCGAACCACTGCACCGCGAAGAACAGCGGCAGGCCGACGGCCATCGACGGCAGCAGCTGCCGCATCTTGCCGCGGCGCGGTGCGGGCTGGTCGGGCGGAACCGCGGCGATCACGCCGACGGCCGCGGCCGCCGCCGCGAAACTGCCGAGCAGCACGTGGACGCTGGCCGAGATCAGCAGCAGCCCGAGCCCCGCGGAGACGCCGATCAGCACGTAGTGGCTCGAGGCCACGCGTGAAGCGACGAGCAGGAAGTGTTCGAACGACCGCGGGGGATGCATCGGCACGAGGTTCATGCGTCGCCTTCGGTGGCGCTCGCCGCCTCGTCCCGACACAGCCGCTGGAGGCGGCTCCATCCCTCGGACCCGAGCCGTTCCAGCCGGTCGATGTTGGCCGTGAAGATGGCATCCGTGTCGGGGAAGGCCTCGACCGCGCGCGCGACGCTGCTCTCGCGCAGCAGGTGGAGGGTCGGATACGGCGACCGGTTCGTCGCGTTGCCGGGATCGTCGGCGTGAGTGTCCGCGAACTGGTAACGCGGATGGAAGCTCGCGAGCTGGATCACGCCTTGGAGGTCGGCATCCGCGATCAAGGCGTCGCCGGCCCCGAGAAAGTCGTTGAACACGAGGAAGTCGTCGAGCACCCACGGATGGATCAGCAGCGTCGTCTCGACCTCGGTCTCGTCGCACGCGACGAGGTGGGCGAGTTCTTCACCCAGCGCTTCGAGCAAGGCCTCGGTGGTCGTCGCCCCGGTGACGATGTAGCGGATGCGCTCCCGGCTCTGCGGCGCTTTGGCGAACGGACAGAGGTTCAGGCCGATGACGGCGTGGCGGACCCAGGCACGCGTCTCGCGCAGCACCTGGCGGGCGGTCGCTTCGTTTCCCTGCATCGTGGTGTCGCGCGGTATGGGTGGGCCAGCCCGCACGATACGGGAACATCCCGACCAGGCGGTCGAGCAATCGTCGCAGCTCCCGGCGATGCCGGGGCGCGCCAGCAGCACGCACGCGCAACCACCGTCGGACGGTCGCCGAGCGGCGACGCGTCAGCCAGACATCGCCATCCCGCGGGTCGAATCCGCCGGACGCAGCTTGGACGCGAGGAAGTTCCAGAACGAGCCCTGGGTGCGCTCGACCAGCGAATTCGCGGTCAGCGTGGCCGGCTGCAACGCGTAGACGAGCACGGTTCCGGGGCGATCCGAGACGAAGGCCTCTCCGGCGTTCAGCACGACGTCCCGCGGATCGTTGTCCTGGGTGATCCAGAGGGCGCCGGACTCGCAGCCGATCTCGACCCGGTTGCCTTCGCCGAGGCTCAACAGACTTCCCTTCGCGACGGGGATCAGTTCACGCGTTTGCTGGTTGTTCATGGATGCTCCTTCTGCAATGCCATGAATATGCAGGCCGTGTTGCGGCGCAGCAAGAGAGACTTTATCATCGTGCGTTGAGAACATCTCACCATGCCCAAACGTCTCAGCTTCCCCTCGCTCAACGCCTTGCGCGTCTTCGAAGCAGCGGCGCGTCACCGCAGCTTCGCGCAAGCAGCGGAGGAATTGCATGTCACGCCAGGCGCGGTCAGCCACCAGATCGCCGGACTCGAGGACACGCTCGGCGTCCAGCTGTTCCGGCGCGATGCGCGGGGCGTCGCGCTGACCCCGGCGGCCGAGGCCTGCCTGCCCAGCCTGACGAGCGGCTTCCACGCGTTGCGCGAGTCGATGCGCATCCTGCAGGCCGACCGGCCGGCCGGTGCGCTGACCATCACCATCGCGCCGGCCTTCGCCAGTCGCTGGCTGATGCGGCGCCTGTCGCGCTTCGCCACCGCCCATCCGGATATCGCGTTGCAGCTGTCCACCGGGCTCGGCCTGATCGACGCCGTGCGGTCGGAGGCCTCGTCCAGCCTCGGCGAACGGTCCGATCACGACGCGTCGGCCGACTTCGCGATCCGCTTCGGCCACGGCGTCTATGCCGGCTGCCGTTCGGACAGGTTGTTCGGGGTCGCGATCACGCCGGTGTGCAGCCCCTTGCTGATGTCCGGTGCGCATCCGCTCACGCGGCCGGACGACCTGCGCCACCACCTGCTGCTGCACGACGACGCTGCCTACTTCGACGATCGACGATCCGACTGGCGGGTGTGGCTGACGGCCGCCGGCGTGAGCGGCGTCGAGGCGACGCGCGGTCCGCGGTTCAGCCACTCGGGGCTCGCCCTCGACGCCGCGGTGGACGGGCTCGGGGTGGCGCTCGGCATCTCGCTGCTGGCGGCACACGACGTGGAGGCCGGACGCCTCGTCATGCCGTTCCCGCTCGCGCTGCCGTCGTCGTTCGCGTACTACCTCGTCTATCCCGAGGGCAGCGCCGACCGTCCGCAGCTCGCCGCGTTTCGCACCTGGCTGCTCGACGAGGCGCGGTCGACGGCGTCGTAGCGCAGCCCGCCCGTGGCACGAGGGCAAGCCCGCCGCGAGCGCGCTAGTTCCGTCTCCCGCGCCGTTCCTCGAGCAGCGCGATTAGCGACTTGAGGTCCGCATCGCCGTCCGACTCGGGGATCGACAGCGAGCGGCTGCGCCCGCTCTCCTCGACCGTGATCTCGTAGGTCCGCATGTCGGGAGACGCTCCCTTCTGCACGGCAGGTTCCGGGCGATCGAAGAAACGGCACGCGTCCACGGCCGCGCGCAGGCGTTTCGCCTCCGCGTCCGGCAGGTCGTCGACGTCGATCGTGACCGGGCGGGCCAGGCCGGGGAACACGGCGAAGCCGCCGTCCACGCGGAACGCGATCTTCATGGTGCTCAGCTGCCCGCGTTGACGCCGACCTGCGCCCATGCCGCGAGGACCGCCGCCTTCTCCTTCGGACCGAACAGGTGCGCCGCGTTGATGACGGTGCGCTGCGCGAAATGACGGAAATCCGCGGTCTTCTTGAGCTGCTTGTCGCGCACCGTCTCGTACCAGATGCGGCCCGTCTTCTCCCAGGCGAAGCCGCCGATGGCGATGGCCGCCAGATAGAACGCCTTGTTCGGAATGCCGGAGTTGGTGTGCACGCCGCCGCTGTCGGCCGACGTCTGGACGTAGTCGCGCATGTGCGCGGGCTGGTCGTCCTTGCCGAGCACCGGGTCGTCGAACGCCGTGCCCGGCGCCTTCATCGAACGCAGCGCGACCCCCTTGACGGCGGGCGCCAGGAGGCCGGCGCCGATCAGCCAGTCGGCCTTGTCGGCGGTCTGCTTGAGCTGGTACTGCTTGACCAGCGAGCCGAAGACATCGGAGACCGACTCGTTGAGCGCGCCCGACTGCCCGAGATAGACCAGGTTGACCTCGTCGCCGGTGACGCCGTGGGTCAGCTCGTGCCCGATCACGTCGACCGCGATCGTGAAACGGTTGAAGAGCTCGCCGTCGCCGTCGCCGAAGACCATCTGCTGGCCGTTCCAGAACGCGTTGTCGTACTTGACCTTGTAATGCACGGTGGCGTCGAGATGCAGTCCCTCGTCGTCGATCGAGTTGCGCGAGTACGCCGTCTGGTAGAAGTCGAACGTGGCGCCCAGGCCGTCGTAGGCCTCGTTGACGGCGACGTCCTTCGAGGCGGGCCCGCCTTCGACGCGGACCGCCTTTCCGGGCAGCGACTCGCCGGTTGCCGCGTCGTAGATGGTGCGCTGCTTGACCGGCGGTGACGCGGTCAGCAGCGCCTTGTGCGCGCCGGTCTCCATGAGCTGGTAGGTCGCGCGCATCAGCCGCATGCCGTGGTCGCTCTCGAGCGTCTGCAGCGCCCACTTGCGCTGCTTGGCGGACCCCTTGCTGGCGACGTTGTGCAGCACGTTCGGTGAGAGGATGCAGAAGATCGAATGCCGGTGCGGTTGCGAGCAATGCATGGAAGTCTCCCTGGACTGAACATCGATCGATGGCGTGGACGGCGTCCAGCTGCGGAACGCGCGCCGCCTGCGGCATCTTGGTCCAGTTGCGGACCTGCGCGCAACCGTTCAGTCCTGGTCGATGAAGCCGAGCAGCCCGCTCGAGCGTCGGGTGGTGCGCGCGATCGCATCGACCAGCGCCTCGCGGCCGGACGACACGAGCGTGAAGGCGCTGCGCGCACGCGTGATGCCGGTGTACGCCAGCTCGCGCGTCGTGACCGGGTTGGCGTCGGGCGGCAGCACCAGCACGGTGTGGTCGAACTCGGATCCCTGCGACTTGTGGACCGTCATCGCGAATGCCGTCTCCACGTGCCCCAGACGACCGACGCCAACCGATCGAACCGTCGCGCCGTCCGCGAAGCAGGCCCGCAGGCCCGTATCGCCGGTATTGCCCGGCGAGACGCGCAGCGCGATGCCGATGTCGCCGTTGAAGACGCCGAGGCCGTGATCGTTGCGGGTGACCATCACCGGCCGGCCCTCGTACCACTCGGAGCCGGTCGCCAGCAGCCCGTCGCGGGCCAGGCGTTCGGCGATCGCCCGGTTGAGGCCGGCGACGCCCCACTCGCCGTCGCGCACCGCGCACAGCACGCGGAACGCCTCGAAGGCGCCGAGCACTTCGCGGATCCAGTTCGTGCGATCGGCGTCCGAAGCGGATGCAGGCCGCCGGCGCAGCGCCTCGAGGTAGGGACGGTAGCCGCCCTCGGCACCGGGCCGACCGCGACCCGCGAGATCGACGACCGCCGCCGGCGTGCCCGACAGCGTCCACACGACCGGGCCGTCGGCGTGGGCCGCGAGACGCGTCGCCGCCTCCGCGTCGCCGGCGTTCACGGCACGCGCGAGCGCGGCGATCGCGCTGGTGAAGCGGCGGCTGCGACGCAGCATCACGGTCTGCTGCGCGAGCGGCGGCCCCGACGCGTCGATGCTGTCGTCGGGCACGCGCGATCCGCAGGTCGCTTCGATGTAGCGCACCGTGTCGCGGTCGTAACGCGCCCGATCGGCATCGCGGCACAGCTCGCCGAGCACCGCCCCCGCCTCGACCGACGCGAGCTGGTCCTTGTCGCCGAGCAGCAGCAGGCGCGCGTGCCCCGGCAACGCATCGAGTAGCGCGTCCATCATCTCCACGTGCACCATCGACGCCTCGTCCACGACCACCACGTCGACGTCGAGCGGCGACGCGGCGTCGTGGCGAAAGCGCCGCGTCCCGGGCCGCGCACCCAGCAACCCGTGCAGCGTGCGGGCCGGGCCGATGCGCGCGTGCATGTCGCGCAGCGACAGCGTGTCGCCGATCCGCTGCTGCAGGTCGGCGAGCGCAGCGCCGATCGACTGCTCCAGTCGCGCGGCCGCCTTGCCGGTCGGTGCGGCCAGCGCGATGCGCAGGCCGCCGCGATCCGGCGCGCTCGCGTGCAGCAGCGCCAGGAAGCGCGCGGCCGTGAAGGTCTTGCCGGTGCCCGGTCCACCGGTCACGATCGACCACCGCCCGCGCAAGGCGATGGCGCACGCGACCTTCTGCCAGTCGGGCTCCGCCGGGTCGACGGCGTCGGGGAAGAGCCGGTCGAGCCAGCCGCGCACCGCGCGTTCGTCGACGGGGTCGCGCTGGCCCAGACGGGCCCGCACGTCCGCCGCGACGCGACGTTCGTAGCGCCAGTAACGACGCAGGTAGAGTCGCCCGCCGCTGAGCACCAGCGGTTCGCCGCCGCTATCGTCGCCGCCGGTGTCGATGCCGACCGCTTCGCAACGCGACAGCGCCTCGACCCAGCGCGCCGGGTGCCTCGGCAACATGGACAGCAGCGCATCTAGCCCCGCGAGCGGGGGTCCGCTCCAGCGCAGGCTGCCCGCGGCGTCGGCCAGCAGTTCCTCGACCACCAGGCAGGTATGGCCCTGCCCCTCGAGATGCGCGACCAGCGCCGTCGCGAGCAGCACCACCCCGTCGGCCGACGGCGCGAGATCGGCGACGAAGCGGGCGAGCGTCGCGTCGAGCCGGCGGATCCATCCGTGGTCCGCCCAGTCGGCCAACGCGGCCAGCACGTCGTCGCGCATGAAACCCGCCGACGCGGGATCGTCCCTCATGGCGTCACCGGCGTCGCCCGCCCCAGCGCCGCATCGAGTTCGTCGAGCCAGCCGGCGTGCGCCTCGACGACATAGCAACCCGCCTGCGGCCCCTCGATGCCGCGCAGGAACAGGTACAGCGCGCCGCCGAGATGGCGCGACGGGTCGTAGCGCACCCCGAGGCGCTGGCGCAGCAGGCGATGCAGCGCGAGCAGGTAGATCGCGCCCTGCACGTCGTAGCGATGTTCGGCCATCGACCGTTCGAGCGCATCGCGCGTGTACGCCTCGTCGCCGGGGCCGAGCGCGTTGGACTTGTAGTCGAGCACCCAGTAGCGGCCGTCGACCTCGAAGACCAGGTCGGCGAACCCCATCAGCATGCCGCGCAGCGTGCGGTCCGGCAGCGCCGGACGGTCGCGTCCGCCGAGCAGATGTTCGCGACACAGGCGATCGATCCGTTCGGCGCCGATGCCGTCGCTCGGGAGCCAGAATTCCATCTCGGGAAGGATGCGCGGCAGGTCGTGCAGCGCGGTCGCGATCGGCGGCAGTCGCTTCGCGACGATCTCGCTCATCCATCCGACGACGTCGTTCGCGCGATGACCCCAGCCCTGCCGCTCGCAGCGTCGCACGAGCTGGTCGCGCAGGGCCGCGTCGCGCGCCAGCGCGAAGCGGTGCGACGCCAGCCATTCGAGCTGGTCGTGCAGGAAGTTGCCGGGCAACGCGCCGCGCGGGAAGCGGTGGCGGGCCGCCGGCGACGGCGGTGCGGGTTCTTCGTCGGCTGGACCGGTCAGCACTTCTTCCTCGACGGCGGGGTCGACCATCGCCGCCCCGATCGGCACACGCGACAGATCGCGCACCAAGGCCGAGAAGCTGCCGATGGTCCAGTCGCGTTCGAAGGACGCGGTGTAGATCGGCGGCTCGCGCAGCGGCAAGGGGTGGCGCTGGCCGACCAGCAGCGTCCTCGGCGTCTCGCCGTCGTCGGCCACGATGCCGACCATCGGCAGCGCGTCGTACAGCGCGCGCAGGGCGGGCGCGATGTCGTCGGCCGCGACCTCCTGCTCGCCGCCGACGAGATAGCCGAACGCGCTGTCGGTGAAGCGGCAGCGCGGACTGTTGCCGACGCGCAGCGGCGCGACACCGAGCCACAGCGCGTGTCGCGCCCGCGTCAGGGCCACGTAGAGAAGACGCACCTCTTCCTGACGCTGCTCGCGTTCGAAGGCCGCACGGGCCTCGTCGTCGGGCGCGAACGCGATCAAGAAACGACCGTCGTCGTCCGGCTGCGCGATCACGTCCCCCGCCTTGGGCTCCCGGAACGCGCACACGAACGGCAGGTACACGACCGGATACTCCAGTCCCTTCGCCGCGTGGATCGTCACGACCTTGACGAGGTCCTCGTCGCTCTCGAGGCGCAGGACCTGCGCGTCGTCGCCCCTGGCCGTCTGCCCGACGTGTTCGGCGAGCCAGCGGATCACCGCCTGCTCGCCGTCGAGCTTCGCGCTCGCGGCCTGCAGCAGCTCGGCGAGGTGCAGCACGTTGGTCAGGCGACGTTCGCCGTCGACCTCGCGCATCCAGCGCGCCGGCAGGTCGAAATCGTGGAGCGTGCGACGCAGCATCGGCAGCACGCCCTGGCGCCGCCACTCGACGTGCAGGCTCTTCAACGCGTCGAGACGACGATCGAACAACGCGTCGTCGTGGTCGACGCGCGCGAGGTCGCGCAGCGGCATGCCGATCAGCGTCGTCGCGAATGCGACCCGCGCCCGACGCGAATCCAGCGGTTCGGCCACGGCGCGCAGCCAGTACAGCAGGTCGTGCGCCTCGTCGCTCGCGAACACCGAATCCTGGTCCGACAGGTACGCCGACGGCACGCGACGGCTGCGCAACGCGCGCCGCACGGCCGCGGCCTCGAAACGATCGCGCACGATCACCGTGATGTCGGCCGGCCGGGTGCGACGGAATCCGGTGATGCGGTCGTCGAAGCCGGTCCGGGGATCGCCGAGGGCCGTGACGATGTGCTCCGCACAACGCTCCGCGAGCCGTCTCTGCGCGTCGTCCTTCGACATCAGTTGCGTCTCGAGCGCGAGCGTGAGCGCCAGACGCGGTCCGTGCGCGTCGACGTAACGGTCGCGACGACCGTGCGCGTCGACCGCGGTGAAGGGCAGCGCGTGGTCGCCGTCGCCGCCCCCGAAGCGGAAGGCCCGCGACGGGCGCTCTTCTCCCGCGAGGAAGAGCCGGTTGACCGCGGCCACCAGCGCCGTCGCCGAGCGGAAGTTGGTGGCGAGCACGTAGTGCCGATCGCCGACCGCGGTGCGCGCGCGCAGGTAGCTGCGGATGTCCGCGTCGCGAAAGCCGTAGATCGACTGCTTCGGATCGCCGATCAGCAGAAGCGCCGTGTCCCGCTCGTGAGCGGCGGTGCGGTAGAGACGGTCGAAGACGCGGAACTGCAGCGCCGACGTGTCCTGGAACTCGTCGATCAGTGCGGCCGGATACTGCGCGACGACGCGCTCGCGCAGGCGATCTCCGTTCGGTCCGCGCAATGCGGTGTCCAGCCGCTGCAGCATGTCGGTGAAGTTGTACTGGCCGGCAGCGCGCTTGAGTTGATCGAGGCGCGTCGCGACCCGGACCGCGGCGTGGAGGCGGACCGAGTCGGACGGATCGTCGAGGGCGGACAAGGCCTGCAACAGCGCGGGCACCTCGTCGAACACGGACGGGATCGCGTCCGTCCGGCCGGGCTTCAGCGACGCGGCGAGGCCGTCCATCGACAGTCGCGCGCGGCCCGTGTCCGAGAGATCGACTGCGAACAGATGCGGCGAGCACGCCCACGCGTCGAGCGGCTTGAGCCAGCTGTCGACCCAGCGACCCTGGACGAGCTTGCCGTTGAACGGCGAGGGCTTCGCTGCGAACTGCGCGTCGAACCAGGACCGCATCGCGTCGACCCGGTCGCTCCACCCGTTCTTCAGGCGGGTCAGTGCGTCGTGGGACCGTCCCAGCAACGCGGCGAGCGACTCCTCGTCCGCGTCGGGCACGGCGTAGCGGATCAGCCGACGCATATCGCTGCCGAACGCATCGATATCCGTCCAGATCGCGAGCACCGCATCCTGCGCGGCCCGGTCGAGCGGATACACCTCACGACGCCAGTAGTCGCGCACCGCCTCGTCGAGCATCGCGTCGTCGTCGGGCTGCAGTTCCTCGTCGAACAGGCAGCCACTGTCGAACGCATGCTCGCGCAGCACGCGCTGGACCCACGCGTCGATGGTGACGACCGCGGCATCGTCCATGCTCTCGGCCGCGGTCGCGAGGCGCCATCCGGCCTGGTCGCGCGCGGCATCGCCCGGGTATTCCGCGAGCAGCTGCTTGACGAAGCGGTCGTCGGCATCGACCGTGCCTCCACGGAAGCAGCGCGCCACCTGCACGAGCCGCTCGCGGATGCGCTCGACCAGCTCGCGCGTCGCCGCCTTGGTGAAGGTCATCACGAGGATCTGCGGTGGCGCCAGCGGTCTGCCGAAGGCGGACAGCAGGTCGCCGTGGTCGAGCACCAGCCGCACGTAGAGCGCGGCGATCGTCCAGGTCTTGCCAGTGCCCGCGCTCGCCTCGATCAGGCGGCTGCCCCACAGCGGCAGCGCGAGCGCATCGAGACGCTCGCTCATGCGGACGCCTCCAGGTCGGCGGCGGGCACGACGGTGTTCAGGGGCTCGATTCCCACGCGGGCGATCCACGCGTCGATCGGACTGAAGAGTCGCGTCGCGTAGTCCGCGAACCGTCCGTGCCGATCGAGCGCCTCGAAGTCCGGATACACACGATGCAGGCTGAACTCGTCGCCCTCGGCCCGCACGGTCTGCCTGCTGCCGTCGTAGATCTCCCCCGCCTTCTTGCCCTTGACGAAGGCCCAGGCCGTCTTGCTCGCGAACGGCAGCGGCTCCTGCATCCCCTCGTGCCACGCATCGAGCAGATCACCGAGCGCGGTCGTGGCCCCTGCGGGATCCAGCGGCGGGCAGGACAGCATCGCATCGGGCCCGAGCACGATCGCTTCCACGGCATGGCCGCAGGCGCTCGCCAGCAGCACGCGGACCCACGCGAACAGCAGCTTGTCCGCCTGGATCTCGGGACCCTTGCCGACGAGCAGGAACGACGGCGTCGTCGTGATCCACAGCAGACGCAACCCGTCGCTGCGCAAGTCCACGAGCCGGTCCTCGATCGCGACGGAACGCGGGACGATGCGCAGCGACAGGCCGGGGACCTCGTCGGGAAACGCCCGCAGCAGTTCGGCCCGACGCGTCAGCATCGGCTCGAGCGTCGCCGTCATCTCGTCGGCGGCCCGCGTCCCGAGCGTGCCGATGGGCAGCCGTCCGGCGCGGGCGATGCGCTGCAGGCGATCGTCCGCCCCGGCGCCGCGACGACCCGCCGGATCGATCGCGGCGTCGAGCAGCTCGGCCCGCACGCGGTGGCGGTCGAGCCGGTCGGTGCCGAAGGGTTCGTCGTCCGCGACGCCTTCCTCTTCGCGTGGCGCATGCACCGCGAGGCGCGCCGCGAAGAACGCGCGGACCGGATTCTTGAGGAAGCGTTCGAGGTCGATCGCCGCCAGCGCGCGACCGGTCGGCTCGAACGCGGGCATGGCCGTGACTTCGTCGGTCCGCACGGGCGTGACATGCGCCACCCGCCATTCGCGCGCGAAGGTCGTCAGTCCGGTCCCTTCGAAGTAGCGGCGGCTGAACGGCTGGAGCGGATGATCGGTGGTGCGCTCGTCGACGACGTCCGCGCCCGCCCCTTTCCACCCGGCTTGCAGGTAGTCGCGCAATTGTGCGACGAGCACCGACGGCGGCTGCTCGCCGTTGTCGCGCGGGCTGCGGCCGCACCAGCTCACGTACAGCACGCGTCGCGCCGACAGCAGCGCCTCGAGCATCAGGTAGCGGTCGTCGTCGCGCCGCGAGCGGTCGCCCGGTCGCTGCTGGCCCGGCGCGGCCATCAGGTCGAAGTCGTCGCGCTGGCCGCGGCGCGGGAAGTCGCCGTCGTTCATGCCGAGCAGGCAGACGACGTCGAACGGCACCGCGCGCAGCGGCATCAGCGTGCAGAAGGTCACGCCGCCGGCGAGGAAGCGCCGGCTCGCGTCGAGGCCGTCGACACCCGACAGCCAGCCTTCGCGCAGCACTGACAGCGGCACCGGCTCGACGAAGCGGGCCGCGTCGCACGCCTCGAGCCATGCGGACAGTGCCGCCTGCAGCGCCGCGATCGTCAGCCGCTCGCGCTCGTCGACCGGTGCGAAGAAATCGCCGAGCAGGATGCGCACGCGGATCGCCCACTCGCGCGGCGTCGCGTCGCCGCGCGCGACGGACCACCATCGTTCGAGCCGCGACAGCAGGTGGTCGAGCGACCCGACGACCTCCGCATCGAGTCCGCCGATCTCGTCGTACGGTTCGATGCCCGCGAACGGCGACCCCGCCCCCGACGCGTAGCCGAGCACCATGCGCCGCAGTCCGAACAGCCAGCTGTTCTGCTCACCCGCCGCCCCCAGCCCGAGCTGCGCGCGATGCGCTTCGTGCAGGCCCCAGCGCACGCCGGACCCTTCGAGCCAGCCGAACAGTCCGGGGAGCGCGTCGGCGTCGATGCCGGAGCGCGCCGCGACGGCGGGCACGTCGAGCAGGTCGCGGATCTCCTGCAGGCGCACGCGCTGGTCGCCGATGCGCAGCAGCCATTCGAGCGCGACCGCGAGCGGATTGCTGCCGCGGCTGCGCAGGTCGGCGATGTCGAAGGGGATGTCGCGCGCGTCGTGGCGGGGATGCTGGCCGAAGACGGCCCGGATCGACGGCGCGAAGGTCTCGATGTCGGGGACCATCACGACCACGTTGCGCGGGCCGGACAAGCGCCCGCTGCGATCCGCGAACAGTGCGAGCAGCTGGTCGTGGAGGATCTCCACCTCGCGCTGCACGCCGTGGGCGACGTGGAACACGATGGACCGGTCGGCCGGATCGACGACCGCGTTCGCGTGCTCGGACAACGGCACGAGGTCGCGGATGTTCGCCTGGACCTGTTCGAGCAGGGTCGTCCCCGGGCCGTCGTCGAACAGGTCCGCGCGCGGCAGCGCGAAGCGGCGCTGGGACTCGGCGACATCGTCGTAGGCGTCGAGCTGGCGCATGAAGTCCCGCCCCTGGCGACCCCACGCAGCCAGCAGCGGGTGGGCATGCAGGTGCATGGTGTCCAGCGGCGCCATCGACAGGTCCGTCGCGGCGCGCGACGGGAGGCGGTGGCGCAACGCACGCAGCGCCTCGCGGCCGTCGATGATGTCGGCCCAGTGGTAGCGACAGGGATTCGGGACCGCGACGACGACCTGCACGCGCGACGACAGCGCGGCCAGCGCCTCGAGCGTCTGCGCCGGGATGTGCGCGGCGCCGAACAGCACAACGCGGCGCGGCAGCGGCTCCGCCGACGGCGTGCCGGCCTGCAGCGCGTCGACGAACGCACGGTGCACGTGCGGGCGCGTCGACGCGCGCTCGTCGCGCGACAGCTCGCCGAGGATCGCTTTCCAGAGCTCCATCTGCCAGCGCTGGTCGTCGGCCAGCGGCAGCTCCGGCGCGAGGGCCGCCGGCAGCACGGGCCGCCCGCGCTCCCACGCGACGAGCCAGTCGGCGCGATAGACCTGGTACTGGTCGTAGAGGTCGGCGAGGTGGCGCGCGAGCTGCAGGCGGCGGGGGAGGTCGCCGCCGGCCAGGAAGGACGCGACCGGCGCGAACCCGGGCCGGTCGAGCAGCACCGGCAGCAGGCGCATCACGCGCCAGGTCAGCGCCTCGCGCTCGAGGACCGACTGCGGCGTCACGCGAGCGCGACCGAGCACCTGCCGATACGCGCGCCACAGAAAGCGTCCGGGCAGCTCGACGCGCGTGGCCGCGCAGATGCCGGCCGCCTCGGCCAGGGACATCTTCAGCCACTCCGCCGCACCGTTGCTCTGCACGAGGAATTGCTCCTCCTCGAGCGGCGCGAGCGGCTGCCGTGCGAGCCAGTCGAACACGGCGTCGCGCAGCAGCTCGAGACGATTGCCGTGCAGGACGATGAGGCCGGGTTCGATCGTGGGGATCATCGGGGGACTGGAGGCAGCGCGGCAGGCGTGCCGGCAGACAGGCGGGCGGTCGGGAAACGGAGACGAGGGACCAGAGGCTAAAGCACGCGCCGCGGAACCGGAAATGGCCCGGGCGGCAGGCGCGCGGCGACCGTGACAAGATCGCACCCTGCCGATCGCAGGCGCCCCATCGACCCTCGCAGGACATCCCGTGACTCCCTCCGCCCCGCAGATCGCGGCACGACGCCGCACCTTCCGCACACTCCACGAGCGCGGCTGCTTCGTCATTCCCAACCCCTGGGACACGGGCAGCGCGCGCTACCTTGAGGGGCTCGGGTTCAAGGCGCTGGCGACGACGAGTTCCGGCTACGCGTGGTCGACGGGCCGTCCCGACGGCGGCCAGACGCGCGATGCCGTCCTCGCCCACCTGCGCGACATCGTCGCCGCCACCGACCTGCCGGTGAACGCGGATTTCGAGAGCGGCTACGGGAGCGATGCGGCCGGGGTTGCGGAGAGCGTGCGCCTGGCCGTCGAGACCGGCGTCGCCGGACTGTCGATCGAGGATGCGACCGGCGTGGCGGCCGACCCGCTGCATCCGGTCGACGTCGCCGTGGCGCGCATCCGTGCCGCGCGCGACGCGATCGATGCGGCCGGCGGCGACACGCTGCTGATCGGACGCGCGGAGAACTTCCTCGTCGGCCGCGCCGACCTCGACGACACCATCGCACGCCTGAAGGCGTACGCGGCCGCCGGCGCCGACTGCCTGTACGCGCCGGGCATCCGCACCCGCGAACAGATCGCCGAGGTGGTCGCGGCGGTCGCACCGAAGCCGGTGAACCTGCTGGTCGGGTCGGTCAGCGACTTCTCGGTGCGCGACATCGCGGCGCTGGGCGTGCGCCGCATCAGCGTCGGCGGAGCGCTCGCGCGCGCCGCCTGGGGCGGGTTCCTGCGCGCGGCCCGCACGCTGGCCGCGCAGGAACGCTTCGACGGCTTCGCGGACGCGGCGTCGGGGGCCGAACTGAACGCCTTCTTCCGCGACGATCGCTAGGGTGGAGGCCACCAGCGACGGAGCTGGGGTCGGCGAGCGGGGCACGCGGGGCAGCTGCGATTCGGCGGCGCTCGGTGTAAACCCGCGTAGACGTCGCTGGACGACGCGTCGATAGTTGACCGGTCGTCTAGTGCGAATCGATCGTCATGCGCGTTCCTCCCAGCTCTCCTCGCTCCACGTCGAATCCCGCCGCGCGCTGCGGTGTCGTCACGCGACACTCGGCGCTATGACACGTGCCCTCTCCTCGGCCCTGCTGCGGGCATGCGCGCTCCACGGACCGTCCATCGCCCTGTCGGGTTCCGGACAGTCGATCACCTTCGACGCGTTCGCGGATGCCGCAAGGTCGGTCGAACGGGCGCTGCGGTCCGGCGGGCTTCGGCCCGACGAACCGGTTGTGCTCGACGTCTCCAACGATCCGCGCGACCTCGTGGCGCTGCTGGGCATCTGGCTGGCCGACGGTGTCGCCATTCCCGTGCATCGCAACACACCCGCCGCCATCTCGCAGCGCCTGATCGACCGCACGCAGGCCCGCTTCCGGGTGCAGGCAGCGGAATCGCCGTCTGTCCTGAAGATCGCCGTCGAGGCGCCGCCGATCCGGCCGCTTCTCGAAGACGCCGCGTTCGTGATCTTCACGTCCGGCTCGACGGGCGAACCCAAGGGCGTGGTGATGGGTCAGCAAGCCTTCCACGACAAGCTGCAGCAGATCGACGGCTTGCTCGACTTCGGACCCGGCGAACGCACTTTGCTCGTGCTCAACATCACGTTCAGCTTCGGACTCTGGGTCAGCCTGCTCACGCTGCTGCGCGGCGGGACCCTGTTCATGCACGAGAAGTTCGACCCGCGCGCGTTCTGCAACACGCTCGTCGACCAGCGCATTACGCGGGTCGGCATGGTGCCGACCATGATGCGGGTGCTGTTCGCCGATCCCGCGCTGGCCTCGCCCATCGATCGCGTCGTCGCATGCGGCTGCCTCGCACAGATCCTGATCGGCGGCGAGTCGCTCGGCCGCTCCCTGGCGGACACGATCCGTGCACGCTTCGAGACGACCCGACTCGTCGACATCTACGGCCTCACCGAAACGGCGACCTGCGACTTCTTCGCGTTCCCGGCGGACTATGCGGCCCATCCCGGTTGCATCGGGCGGCCTGCGCCCGGCATCGCCTACCGCATCGCGAACGACGATCGCGCGGCGACCGATGGTGACGTCGGCGAACTGCAGATCGCGACGCCCTACGCGATGCGCGGCTACCTCGACGCCCCCGACCTGACGGCCGGGGCCTTCAGCGGCCGATGGTTTCGCACCGGCGACCTTGCTCGCGTGGTGGACGGCGGTCTCGTCGAGCTGATGGGCCGTCGCAAGGAGGTCATCAGCCGGGGGGGCAACAAGGTCACGCCGGTCGAGATCGAGCAGGCCCTGTGCGCGCATCCCGACGTGGCGGCAGCGATGGCCGTCGGCGTCGTCGACCCGCTCCTCGGCGAGCGCATCCACATGCTGCTGGTGCCGCGCAGCGGCACGACGCTCGACCTCGCCGCGATCCAGGACTTCCTCGCGACGCGTCTCGAACGTTACAAGCATCCCGACCGCTATTACCTGGCCGACGCGCTGCCCACGGGCCGCACGGGCAAGGCCGATCGCGGACAACTGCGCACGATGATCGCCGACCGCCTCGTCGCACCGCTCGAACCGCGGCATTCCGAAAGCACGCCATGACCGACTTCACGACCCTGCTCTACACCTGCGATCGCCATGTCGCGCACCTCGTACTGAACCGCCCAGGGCGCCTCAATGCGCTCGATAAAGCCACGCTCGGCGAGATCAACCGGGCGCTGGACGAAGCGGAGGCCGACGCCGACGTGCGCGTGATCGTGGTCAGCGGTGCGGGCCGCGCGTTCTCGTCCGGCTTCGACCTCAAGGCGCAGATGGAACAGCGCCCCGAAGGCGCCGGGGTCTGGCGCGAGATCCTCGACCTCGACTTCGATACCACCATGCGCTTCTGGAACAGCCCGAAGCCCACCATCGCGGCCGTCCACGGCGCCTGCCTGGCCGGCGCGTTCGAACTCGCGATGGCGTGCGACATCACGATCGCGGCGGAAGACGCGGTGTTCGGGGAGCCTGAGCTCAAGTTCGGAGCCGGCATCGTGACGATGCTGCTGCCGTGGATGACCAGCCCGAAGCAGGCGAAGCGGATCATCCTGAGCGCCGACGACCGCATCCTGGCGCGGGACGCGCTGTCGATGGGGCTCGTCAGCCGCGTCGTCGCGACCGGCACGCATGTCGACGAAGCGCTGCGCACCGCGCGCGGCATCGCGCTGATGGATCCGGTGCTCGTCGCCGAGACCAAGAAGGCGCTGAACCGGACCTACGAGATTCAGGGCATGCCCACCGCTCTGAAAGTCGCGCTCGACATCGATCACACGATCGAGTCGCACGGGTCGCCGGACAAGCGGGCCTTCATGGACGTCGCGCGCGAGCGCGGGATGCGCGAGGCGATCGCGTGGCGCGACGCGCGCTACGCCAAGGCGCAGGCCTGAACGCAGGTCCATGCGCCGTCCGATCGTCCTCATCGTCCTCGCGCAGCTCTGCGGGACCTCGCTATGGTTCAGCGCCAACAGTGCGGCCGACGACCTGCGCCGGCTGTGGGGGCTGGACAGCGGCGACATCGGCTGGCTGACGAACGCGGTCCAGGGCGGATTCATCGCCGGCACCCTGGTGTTCGCGCTGACCGGCTTGGCGGACCGCTACCCGGCGAGCCGCATCTTCGCGCTGTGTAGCTTGCTCGGTGCCGCGTTCAATGCCGGCTTCGCGCTGTTCGCGACCGGTCTCGTCTCGGCGATGTGGTTCCGCTTCGCGGTCGGGCTGTCGCTCGCCGGCATCTATCCACTCGGGATGAAGCTGATCGTCAGCTGGGATCCGGAACGGGCGGGCCAGAGCCTCGGCCTGCTGGTCGGCATGCTGACGCTCGGGACGGCCCTGCCGCACGGGATCCGCATGGTCGGGGGCGCGATCTCGTGGCAGGCAGTGATCCTCGCGTCGTCGGTGCTGGCGTTGATCGGGGCCGGAACCATCGGGCTGCTCGGCGACGGCCCGCACCTGCGAGGCAAGCCGCGCGTCGAGGGCGGGGCGCACCCCCACGTGCTGAGCGCCTTCCGCGTGCCGGACTTCCGCGCATCGGCGTTCGGCTATTTCGGCCACATGTGGGAGCTGTACGCCTTCTGGACCCTCGTGCCGCTGCTGTTGCTGTCGGTGCTCCCCGACGCCGCCCACGCGCCGGCCCGCGTCTCGGGGTGGGCTTTCCTGATCATCGCGATGGGCACGATCGGCTGCATCGGCGGCGGCATCCTGAGTCGTCGGCTCGGGAGCGCCCGCGTGGCCTGGTTCGCGCTGGGCACGTCGGGGCTGATCTGCCTCGTCTATCCGTTCGCCGACGCCTTGCCGGTACCGTTCAAGCTGGCGCTTCTCCTCGTCTGGGGCTTCGCCGTGGTGGCCGACTCGCCGCAGTTCTCCGCGCTCTCGGTGAAGGCCTGTCCGACCGAACTCGTCGGCAGCGCCCTCACGATCCAGAACAGCATCGGCTTCCTCCTCACGACGTTCTCGATCCTGATCGCCACGACCGTCGTGCCTGCGCTCGGCAGCAAGGTCGCGTGGCTGCTGCTGCCCGGACCGATCGTCGGACTCTTCTTCATGCGCCGCCTGGTGCGGCGTTGACCTCCCGCGAGGACCATGGACCATGACACGCCCTCTCGACCGAACCCCCTCCCGGGCCGCCGACAAGCGCCAGACGCTGGTCAACATCGGGACGGCCCTCTTCACGCAGAAGGGCTTCGGCAGCACCGGGCTCGACGAAATCGTGCAGGCCGCCGACGTCCCCAAGGGATCGTTCTATTACTACTTTGAGAGCAAGGACATCTTTGCCCACGCGGTGATCCGCAACTACGCCGCCTATTTCGCGAAGAAGCTCGACCGCACGCTGAACGACGCGACGCTCTCGCCGCTCGCCCGCCTGCGGGCTTTCACGGCAGATGCCACCGACGGCGTGATGCGCTTCGAGTTCAAGCGCGGCTGCCTGGTCGGCAATCTCGGCCAGGAGATGGCGAGCCTCGAGGAGGCCTTCCGCATCCTGCTGCTCGCGGTCCTGAGCGACTGGCGCGAGCGCTTCCGGCAATGCATCGCCGAGGCGCAAGCCGCCGGCGAGATCCGGACCCGGGTCGACCCCGCGGCGCTCGCCCGCTTCTTCTGGAGCGCCTGGGAAGGCGCGGTGCTTTGCGCGAAGCTCGAACGTTCGCGCGATCCGCTCGACAACGTCAGCCACCTGTTCTTCGACCACCTCCTGCTCCCCGCCGACGTCGGCGACGCCGGCTGATCGACCGACCCCATTCCATCAACGAGGACCCGCATGTTCAACGCCATTCAACTCGAGAAGAACGCCGACAACGCCACGGTGGCGGCCGTTCGTTCGCTCGACGACAGCACTCTGCCCGTCGTCGAGCCCGGTGCCGTATCCGTCGCGATCGACTATTCGACGATCAACTACAAGGACGGTCTCGCGATCACGGGCAAGTCCCCGGTCGTGCGCAAGTTCCCGATGGTTCCGGGCATCGACTTCGCCGGCACGGTCACTGCCAGCGCGCATGCCGACTGGGCGGTCGGCGATCCCGTCGTCCTCAATGGCTGGGGCGTCGGCGAGTCGCATTGGGGCGGACTGGCCCAGAAGGCACGCGTCAGCGGCGATTGGCTGGTGCGCCTGCCCGCGTCGCTGACTCCCTACGAGGCGATGGCGATCGGCACAGCCGGATATACCGCGATGCTGTGCCTGCTCGCACTCGAGAGACAGGACGTCACCGCGCAGGCCGGAGAGATCCTCGTCACGGGTGCGACCGGAGGCGTCGGATCGTTCGCCGTGTCGCTGCTGTCCCGCCTCGGGTACCGCGTCGTGGCGTCGACGGGCAAGCTGGCGGAATCCGCGTTCCTGCAATCGCTCGGTGCCGCGGAAATCATCGACCGTGCCACCCTGTCGGGCGCCGGCAAGCCGCTGCAGAAGGAACGCTGGGCCGGCGTCGTCGATACGGTCGGCTCGCACACGCTCGCCAACGCCTGCGCAACCACGCGCTACGGCGGCACCGTCACGGCCTGCGGCCTCGCGCAGGGCATGGACTTCCCGGTCACGGTCGCGCCGTTCATCCTGCGCGGCGTCAAGCTCATCGGGATCGACAGCGTGATGGCCCCGCGCGCCGTCCGCAGCGAGGCCTGGTCGCGTCTGGCGACCGACCTCGACCGCTCCGCGATCACGCACATCGCCCGCACCGTCGATCTGGCCGGCGCCATCGAGGTCGCGAAAGAAATCCTTTCGGGCTCGGTACGCGGCCGCGTCGTGGTCGACGTGAACGCGTGACCCGTCGTTTCACCCCGATCGGCGCATCGATCGGATAGCAGCACCACATGACGAGCGCGCGTGGAGTGCGTTCGACGCATCGTGGCGAGCGTCCATACAACAACGAACGGAAGGCGGAGAAGACATGCAGAAATCGAACCGGATGGCGAGGACGGCACTCGCCTGCACGACCGTACTGGCGAGCTTGTGCGCGGTGCCGGCGCAGGCCCAGATCTCCGACGACGTGGTCCGCATCGGGTTCATCACCGACATCTCGGGCTTCTATGCGGATGTCGACGGCCCCGGCGGCGTGGAAGCGATCAAGATGGCGATCTCGGACTTCGGCGGCACGGTCAACGGCAAGAAGATCGAGTTCGTCTATGCCGATCACCAGAACAAGGCGGACATCGCCGCGAGCAAGGCACGCGAGTGGATCGACCAGGATCGCGTCGACGTGCTGATCGGCGGCACCAACTCCGCTGCCGCGCTGGCGATGAACAAGGTGGCCGCAGACAAGAAGAAGCCGATCATCGTCGTCTCTGCCGGCGCGTCGCGCTTCACGAACGAGGACTGCACGCCTTACACGGTCCACTACTCGTACGACACGGTGGCGCTATCGAAGGTGGTCGGCAACACCATCGTCAAGCAGGGCGGCGACAGCTGGTATTTCCTCACGGCGGACTATGCGTTCGGTGCGTCCCTGGAGGCGGATGCCTCCGCGGTCGTCAAGGCCGCCGGCGGCAAGGTGGTCGGCAGCGTCAGGCACCCGGCCAACGCATCCGACTTCGCGTCGTTCCTGCTGCAGGCGCAGTCGTCGAAGGCGAAGATCCTCGCGCTGGCGAACTCGGGGGGCGACACGGTCAACGCGATCAAGGCCGCCAACGAGTTCGGCATCACGAAGACGATGAAGCTGGCCGGCCTGCTGATGTTCATCAGCGACGTCCACTCGCTCGGCCTCGAGGCGACGCAAGGCATGTACCTCGCCGACCCGTGGTACTGGGACCGCACCGAGGAGACCCGTGCGTGGTCGAAGCGCTATTTCGAGAAGACCAGGCGGGAGCCGACGTCGACCCAGGCCGCGGACTACTCGGCCGTCCTGACCTACCTGAAGGCCGTCAGGGCCGCGGGCACCGACGACGCCGACAAGGTCATGGCGCAGATGAAGTCGGCGAAGATCAACGACATGTTCGCCAAGGACGGCTACATCCGTCCCGACGGCCGGATGGTCCACGAGATGTACCTGCTGCAGGTCAAGAAGCCCAGCGAGTCGAAGTACCCGTGGGACTACTACACGGTCGTCGCGTCGGTGCCTGGCGACCAGGCTTTCGCCAGCAAGGCCGAATCGAAGTGCAGCCTCTGGAAGTGACGGCCCGCGTCCGGCGGTTCGAGCCGCCGGCGCGCGCATCCTTCTCCCAGGCTCCTCGATGGCCTGCGCGCCGTCGACCTCGAGGATAGAGGCGCGTCGCGCTTCGCGGCGTCGATGCGGGGATCCGGCTGACCCCGACCCTGACGACCTGCCGTCGCTGCCTCGTCAAGGGCACGGCCTGCTGACGGCGGGACGATCGATGGCGACCCGCTGCGTCACGGCCTAGTGGGCGACGCCCGGGGGCAGCAAGCGGTCGTACTCCTTCTTGACCACGCCGTAGCACTCGCAGGTCCGTGCTTCGATGCCGGGTCGGTCGAGGACCTTGATGTGCCCGCGGGCGTAGCGGATCAGACCTGCTTTCTGGAGCTTCAATGCGCCTTCGGTGACCCCCTCCCTGCGAACGCCCAGCATGTTGGCGATCAGCTCCTGCGTCATCAACAGCTCGGTGCCATCGAGTCGGTCGAGGCTGAGCAACAGCCAGCGGCAGAGCTGCTGGTCGAGCGAATGATGGCGATTGCACACCGCGGTCTGCGCCATCTGCGTGATGAGGGCCTGGGTGTAGCGCAGCAGCAGGTGCAGGACAGGCGCCCGGGTGAACTCCTGCTTGATGGCCTCCGACTTCAGGCGGAAGCCCATGCCCGCACTCTGCACGACGGCGCGGCTCGGGGTCGACTCGCCGCCCATGAACAACGAGATGCCGATGATGCCTTCGTTGCCGACCACCGCGATCTCGGCCGAGGCGCCGCTCTCGAGGACATAGAGGAGCGACACGATCGCGGTCGTCGGAAAGTACACGTGGGCCAGGGTCGCGCCCGACTCGTACAGCACCTCCCCCAAGGTCAGCTCGACGGCTTCGAGCTGCGGCTGCCAGCGCACCCAGTCCTCGTCCGGCAGCGCGGCGAGCAGGTGGTTGGACTTGGGGTTGAAACGCTTGGTCATCGGGGATCCTTCGGCGAGACCATGGCGAAGCAAAAGCGGTCACCCCGGATTCGCGACGCTGCACTGGAAGGCGGTCAGTATGTGCGCTTTCGCACACAGATGAGGCGTCTGCGGGCGCCCGCGTCGAAGACCTTGCAGACCCCCTCCCGCCAGCGGGCCGCTTCGCGACAATACGCTTACGCCGGATGAGCGCCGAACAGGCGGCCGACCGCGAACGTGACGGCCATCGCGAATGCGCTCCAGAACGTGATGCGCACGATGCCGGGCAACAGCCGGGCGCCACCGGCCCAGGCCGCGAGCCCCCCCAGCAACGCGAGCGCGACCAACGCGGCGACGCCGGCGGCCGGCGCGAGCATCGCGTCCGGTGCCAGCGCGATCACCGCGAGCGGCAAGGCCGCGCCCGCGGCGAAACTGGCGGCCGACGCGACGGCCGCCTGCAGCGGTCGCGCGGCGAAGATCTCGGAAATGCCCAGTTCGTCCCGGGCGTGCGCACCGAGCGCGTCGTGCTGCATGAGCTGCGTCGCGACCTCCTTGGCCAGATGCGCATCGAGGCCGCGGCGTACGTAGATCGCCGTCAGTTCGCGCTCCTCGCTGACGAAGTCCTCCGCGAGTTCCTGCTTCTCCTTGGCCAGCGCGGCCTTCTCGGTATCCGACTGCGACGAGACCGACACGAACTCGCCCGTCGCCATCGACATCGCGCCGGCGACGAGCCCCGCGATCCCGGTCAGCATGATGGTGCCGTGCGCGGCGTTGGCGCCTACGACGCCGAGCACGAGGCTGGTCGTCGAGACGATGCCGTCATTCGCGCCCAGCACTGCGGCCCGCAACCAGTTGAGACTCTCGAGACGATGCTTCTCGACGTGCCGGGACTTCTTCATGACCGCGCGATCCGGCGGAACCGATGGACGGTTGACGCATCGCGCGTTCCTGCGCAGAAGGGATCGAAAGGGAGAAAGAATTTCATTCGCATCGCGTTCTTCAAACGATTCCGGGATTGGCCTTCGAATCTAGCACACCGCCAAAGATCGCCTGCAATCCGGATCAAAAGCTTCGAATGCAAATGGCAATTGTTTCCATTGCCAATTCGACGAATCGAAGCAATCTTCGGACTCTGACCAGTTTGGCGTACGCTCAACGCACTCTCAAACCCGGGATCGACATGCTCACGCAGTCCGCAGCAACGCTCTCTTACGATCGACGCACGATCATCCTCCACTGGCTGACCGCCCTCCTCGTGATCGGCTTGTGGCTGGTCGGGCAGACCGTCGACTGGTTTCCGAAGGGCCTCGTGCGCACGTCGGCCAGAAGCACGCACATCGTCTGTGGCGCGCTCCTGGGCGTCCTGATCGTCTACCGCGTCTGGTGGCGGGTCACCGGCGGCAAGCGCCTGCCACCGGCCGACGAGGGACTGCTTCGCACGTTGTCCACGTTCACGCACCGCGCCCTCTATCTGCTCGTCTGCCTCACGGTGGCTCTGGGCATCACGAATGCCTGGATCCGCGGCGACTCGATCTTCGGTCTGTTCCGTATTCCCTCATTCGCTCCGCTCGACAAGGCGCTGCGCGATTCGGTCGAGGAATATCACGGTCTTTCGGCGAATATCCTCATTGCACTCGCCGGTATTCACGCATTGGCCGGTCTTTTCCATCATTACATCCTCAAGGACGGCGTATTGCGGCGAATGATTCGATTCTGATGCGCGATGAATCGCGCTTCGATCGGCAATGGAAGTGCACTAGTTTTGCAGGTGCAGGCGCAACGTGTAGACGGACACGGGCCCGCGATCGCGGTTGTAGGCAGGGCGATCGATGTGCTGGTAGTCGGCGCTGATGATCACGAACCGATTGACGTGCCAGGCGTAGTACGTCTCGACGATCTGCTCGCTGCCGTAGTTCAGGCGACCGTCGCCGATGAGGATGCCGAGTCCGCCCGCGGCGAAATACGCGCGCGCCGGTCGCGACAGTGCGTTGACCACGGCAGCCACGCCGAAGACGTCGTCCGGTCGATGCCAGCGGTCGCCGCCGAACGACAACCCGGTCGACACCGAACGGTTGATCTCGGTGAACTCGTAGGCCTCCTTGCCGCCGTCGTTGCCGCTCGCCCGCACGAACAGGCCGAGGTGGTCCGCGACTTCCTGCTCGATGTTGAGCGAGACGCCGCCGCGCGAGGCCTTCCTGCGCACGAGCGCGATGTCGGGCGTGACGCCGTTCGCCGACGCGAGCGACACGGCGTCGGCGTAACGTCCCATCGACGCACGATTCACGAAGGCCAGCAGCTTGATCTTGCCGGGTCGGCCCAGCCACTGCTGCCGTCGCTCGATCTCGGCCACCGAGGACGACTGGCTGAAATCCGCGGCGACGATCTTGCCGTTCGGTTGGCGCGACAACTGGAAGTAGCCGAGGCGCGTCGTCCAGTCGCCGATCGCCAGTTCGGCGGACGCGCCGTAGGTGAAGCCCCAGGCGTCGGCGGCGTAGTCGAACGGGCCGGCGTCGATCACCGACCAGTTGAGGAAGTCGCCCCGCGGATCGTGTGCGTAGCGGTTGGTATCGAACACGTCCACCACCGAGAACTTGCCGACCGTCAGCGTCAGGTTGTTCGCGGACGTCGCGCCGCGCAGCTGGTTCGCGGTCGCGTCGACTGCGACGGCGTCGCCGCCGAGCGGGATGGTCTGGCGCACGAAGAGGCGCGGCACGCGAACGTAGGGCGCGTTCGCGCCGACCTTGTAGGCCTCGCCGCTCGGAAAGCCCGCCGCCCCGACCGTCCTGTCGAAGCCGAAGCCCTGGTCCACCTCCGGGTTGACCCACGCTTCCGCGCCACGCCAGAGGCGCAGGCCCAGGTATGCCGTGATGTCCGTCGTCTCTTCGGTCCGGCCGAAGGCGCCCAGGCTGTTGGCTCCCGCGTAGGGGGAGTTGAAGCGAGGATGGCGCTGGGCGACCGTCGTCAGTTGCAGGTAGGCCGCGGTCCTCTCGTCGGCGGCCGCGACGGACTGCGGCGACTCGTCGGGAGGCTCCGCAGCGAAAACGCAAGCGCAGACCGGGAGCATCGCCAGGAACGCGAATACGCAACGATGCGGGTGCGCGCGGCGTCGCGGAAACGTCAGCGGATCCACGGCGGTCGACGACGCTCGGATCGGAGAGGACATGCAGGGCCTTTCGAAGGAGAGGTCGCAGGGGCGGACCGGGATGGCCGGTCCGTCCGTTCGAAGCGCATCGGGACAGGCGTCCTCGTGATCGATGGAAAGGATCGAACGACAGGCATGGTGCATGACTCCCGTGGCGCGCGCATGGCAGGGATCGCACCGGATTCGCCATCGACACCGAAGGCGACCGCGGGCCCGCCATGCCACGCACTACGACGGCAGGAGGACGCGAAAGCCGTGGGTGCCATCGCGCGCGAGCTGGTCGACGAGTCCGTACTCCCAATCGAGATACGCCTGCATCGCTTCGCGGGGGTTGTCGGTTCCTTCGTAGGGACGCCGATAGCGGTCGATGCGCGCGTTGGCGAGCCGGCCTTCGCCGACCTCGACCGGGAGACCTGCCGAGAGCCAGCCGGCATTGCCGCCTTGGAGCACGGTCACGGTGACGGACGTCGCGGCCCGAAGATCGTCGACGGCGTGCCGGGCGTCGACCTCCTGATCCGCCGTCACGATCCAGCGATCGGGCCGGCCGCGCGCGGCCTCGATCCGGGCCACTGCCTCGTCGAGCCGCGAGCGAAGCGCCCACCAGGCGCCCGGAACATGGCGCCGGACGAAATCCGCGCTCGCGGAGAAGTCGACGACGACATCCCGCGCGGAGTCGATGGAAGCCGGAGCGACCGTGACCACGCCGTCCGATCGGTCGGTCGCAAGGCTCGATGGCGTCCGCTCCGCCGAGACGCGTGCGACACCGTCGATCCAGGCGACGTCCCATCCCATCTGTGCGAGCCAGTGCGCGGTCATCGGCGCGCGGACGCCGTCGTCGTCGGCCAGGAGCACGCGCGCGCCACGCACCGGCGCGAAGACGTCCGTTTCCTGGACCAGTTGTCCGCCCGGCGCGTTGCGAAAGCCGGGTAGGTGTCCGGCTTCGAATTCCTCGGGTGTGCGGACATCGTAGCGATAGACGGTTCGACGGCGGTCGTCGATCGCGTGGACCGCGTCGAGACCGATACGGCTCGCGCCCGCCCGTTCGGCCAGCGACCTCGCCGCGTCGCGGGCCTCGGCGAGTCCGCGGACCGGTGCCGGCGGGAAACGCCGGTCCTGGCCGTGCGCGAGCGCGAGGCCTGCGAGCTTCCAGCCGATCGTGCCGTTGCGTAACGCCGCGACAGGGTTCGGGATCCCGGCATTGACCAGCGATTGCGCGCCGATGATGCTGCGGGTGCGACCCGCGCAATTGACGATGACGCGTGTCGCCGGATCGGGCGCCAGGTCGTGGACGCGCAACGCCAGCTCCGCGCCCGGCACGCTGATCCCGGTGGGGATCGACATCGTCCGGTACTCGTCGAGGCGGCGGGCGTCGAGCACGACCACATCGGCCCGCGCATCGATCAGTGCCTTGACCTCGTCGGCGGACAGGGACGGGGTTCCCAGTTCGTGCTCGACCAGCTCACCGAACGCCTTGCTCGGCGCGTTGACGTCGCGAAACAGTTCGCCGCCGCTCTCGCGCCACCCATCGAGGTCCCCGTCGAGTCGATGAACCTGCGAGTAGCCGGTTTCGACGAGACACCGCGCGACGCGCTCGGCGATCCCTTCCCCGTCGTCGTACACCACGATCGGCACGTCACGGCGAGGCAGTCGCCAGGGGGCATCGCGTTCGACGCGAGAGATCGGCAACTGCGCCGCGAACAGCGGATGGGCCTGGGCGAACGGGTCTTCCTCGCGGGCGTCGATCAGGGCGATCTCGCGCCGGGCGCGCAGTGCGTCGCGCACGGCATCGCTCGACATCGATGGCAACGCGCTCGGCTGTGGCATGGATGGGTCCGCAGGGTTGGATGGCGGATTCTAGTCAACGGTCGCGTTGCAGGGATCTCCGGCATTCTCGGCGGTCTGGTCGAGCTAGCTGTGATGTTTCACTAGGTTGTTCATCCGGAAGGTTCTGGGAGACTGGAGTTCTTGACGCTTCAGACCCACCAGGAGATCGACCGGATGAACAGCCACAAGAATGCCAGAACGACGTATGAGGGACGC
>Ga0209724_1000541_pt1 | contig 36180 bp, 32 predicted proteins | sample grotaG_FD_184143 | JGI IMG/M metagenome (GOLD analysis project Ga0209724, IMG submission 184143) | Glacier valley bacterial and archeal communities from Borup Fiord, Nunavut, Canada, to study Microbial Dark Matter (Phase II) -... | ecosystem: Environmental > Aquatic > Freshwater > Ice > Glacier ... | reverse complement strand
CGAGCGCGATCATGCTGTGTACCCGCGCCAGTTCGACCAGCACGAGCAGCGCCGCGCAGACCAGGAACTTGTCTGCCACCGGGTCGAGGAAGGCGCCGAACGACGAGGTCATGTTGAGCCGGCGCGCCAGGTAGCCGTCGGCCCAGTCGGTGAGCGCGACCACCACGAACAGAACGGTGGCGATCAGGTTGCGCTCGGCGTCGGGCAGCGGCAACTGGAACACGCCGACGATCAACGGGATCGAGACGATGCGCGCCCAGGTCAGCAAGGTCGGCAGGTTGAAGAACATGCGCAGATTGTGGCCCGGTTTGCGCAGGGCCTCGACGCATGCTGCGTCGGGTCGGCGCTGGCGTCTGCGCCCGCGACAAGGCCCGGCTCAGCGGTCGAGCGTGCGTGGCTTGAACCGGCGGTTGTCGTCGAACAGGAAGGTCTCGGTGAACAGCCACGGCTTGGGCAGGCGCGACACGTCGCCATAGGGTGCTGCGCGACGCACGGCGTCGATGGCGAGCTGCACCGTGTCGCGCGCCTGCGTGGGGTGGCGGAGCACGTCGATGCGGCGGATGCTGCCGTCGCCGTGCAGCTCGATTTCGAGCACGGGAATCGCCAGCAGGATGTCGGGCACCGGCCCGGGGTAGGTGCCGCCAGGGTCGGCAGCCACCATGCGCAACGCGGCCTGCTGGCGCACCTCGGCCCAGCTGCGCACGGGCGCAGGTGCGGCCAGCTTGACCGTCGCAGCCTTGGCCGTGGCCGCGGCCACCTTGGCTGTGGTCGACGGTGTGCCCGTGGGCGCTGGTGTCTCCACACCACGAGCCGCCACCGGCGCCGATGGCGGCGCCGAGCTGCAGGCGCCGAGCAAGCCCAGGGCCAACAGGCTCCAGCGCCGAGCTGTTTCAATGCAAAGCACGATAGATTTCCTCTGCAAGTTCCTTGGAGATGCCGTCCACAGTAAGCAGGTCTTCGACGCTCGCGTGGCCCACGCCGCGCAAGCCGCCGAAACGCTGCAACAACTTCGCACGCTTCTTCGGCCCGACGCCGGCGATGTCTTCGAGCTTGCTGCTGCCCGTGCGCACGCTGGCACGCCGTGCGCGCATGCCGGTGATGGCGAAGCGGTGCGCTTCATCGCGGATCTGCGCCACCAGCATCAGCGCGGCCGATTCTCGCCCCAGGCCGATCTTCGGCCGGCCATCGGCGAACACCAGTTCTTCGAGGCCGACCTTGCGGCCCTCGCCTTTCTCGACGCCCACGATGCGCGAGAGCTCGATGCCGAGCTCCTCGAACACCTCGCGCGCCACGCTCACCTGCCCGCGCCCGCCGTCGACCAGTACCAGTTCGGGCAAGCGTGCCGTGCCCTGGGCCGCCGCCTCCACGAGCTTGGCGTAGCGGCGCGTCAGCACCTGGCGCATGGCGGCGTAGTCGTCACCGCCGGTGATGCCGTCGATGTTGTAGCGGCGGTACTGGTCGCTCTGCATCTTGTGGTCCTCGAATACCACGCACGATGCCTGGGTCGACTCGCCAGCGGTGTGGCTGATGTCGAAACACTCGATGCGCAAGGTGTCCAGGTTCTCGGCGGGCAGGTCCAGCGCTTCGGCGAGCGCGCGGGTGCGTGCCTGCTGCGAGCCCTCTTCGGCCAGCAGTTGCGCAAGGCGGATCTGCGCGCCCTTGATGCACATGTCGAGCCACGCGCGGCGCGGCTCGCGCGGCTGGTGCTGCGCCGTGACCTTGATGCCGCATTGCAACGACAAGGCATCGATCAGCGGCTTGCTCACCGCGTGGCTGAGCACCAGCAAGGGCGGTACGCCGCCGTCGAGGTAGTGCTGGGCGATGAAGGCTTCGAGCACCGCGACTTCGGGGGGCTGCGCCTGCCTTGCAGCGCCACCCGCCGCGCCTGCGGTGGCGTCGGTGTCATCGGCGTCGTCGTCGAGCGTGAACGCATCGTCCACATGCTTCGGGAAGTAAGGCCGGTCGCCCAGGTGCCGGCCGCCGCGCACCATCGCCAGGTTCACGCAGGCCCGCCCGCCTTCGACCTTCGCAGCCAGGATGTCGGCGTCTTTCGTGGTCACGCCGGTGTTGTCTTCGACGCCTTGCTGGTGCAGCACGCGCGACAGCGCGCCGATCTGGTTGCGCACCTCGGCCGCCTGCTCGAACTGCAGCGCCTCGGCGCGCGCCATCATCTGCGCCTGCAGTTCGTCCATCAGCTCCTGCTGATCGCCGAGCAGAAAGCGCTCGGCATTGGCCACGTCGATGGCGTAGTCGGCGGGGGCGATGTAGTCCACGCACGGGCCCGAGCAGCGCTTGATCTGGTACAGCAGGCACGGCCGCGAGCGGTTGTTGAACACGGTGTCTTCGCAGGTGCGCAGGCGAAATACCTTTTGCAGCATCTGGATCGACTCCTTCACCGCCCACGCGCTCGGGAACGGGCCGAAGTAGCGGTGCTTCTGATCGACCGCCCCGCGGTAGTACGCCACCCGCGGGAAGGTGTGCGACGCGATCTTCAGGTAGGGGTAGCTCTTGTCGTCGCGGAAGAGAATGTTGTAGCGCGGCGCCAGGCTCTTGATGAGGTTGTTCTCGAGCAGCAGCGCCTCGGCCTCGGAGCGCACCACCGTGGTCTGCAGCCGCACGATCTTCGTCACCATGTGGCCGATGCGCGTGCCGCCGTGGTTCTTCTGGAAGTAGCTCGACACGCGCTTCTTCAGGTCGCGCGCCTTGCCGACATAAAGCACCGCATCGTTCACGTCGAAGTACCGGTACACGCCGGGAAGGCTCGGCAACGCGGCCACGTCGGCGAGCAGGCGCTCGCGCGTGGGGTCGTGGGTGTCGGCGCCGTTGACGTCGTCGGCGGGGCTGCGGTCGGTGTCCGTCATGGGGGGCGATTGTGCCGCGCTGGTGCCGCGCTGGTGCCGCTCTCGTGCCGGTGTCGTGCTGGTCTGGTGGTGGTGCCGTGCCGCTGTCGGGCCCCGGATAATCTGCGTCATGCCTGTGCCCACGACCGTTCCGCGAACCTGGGACCTCTTTTGCCGCGTGATCGACAACCTGGGCGACACCGGCGTGTGCTGGCGCCTGTGCGCCGACCTCGCCGAGCGTGGCGAGACGGCGCGGCTGTGGATCGACGATGCGAGCGCACTCGCCTGGATGGCGCCGCAAGGCGCACCGCGCGTGACGGTGCATGACTGGCACGCGCACGGCTCGGCGGGTGAGCCGGGCGACGTGGTGATCGAAGCCTTCGGCTGCGAACTGTCCGCAGCGTTCATCGCGCGAATGGCCGCGTGCCCGCGGCCGCCGCTGTGGGTCAACCTCGAGTACCTCAGCGCCGAGGCGGTTGTCGAGCGCAACCACGGCCTGCGCTCGCCGCAGAGCCACGGCCCGGGCGCCGGGCTGACGAAGTGGTTCTTCTACCCCGGCTTCACCGAGCGAACGGGCGGGCTGACGCGCGAGCGCGGCCTGATGCACAAACGCGCGACCTTCGATGCCGCGCACTGGCTCGGCGGCAGGGGCCTCGTGGTGCAACCGGGCGAACGGGTCGTGAGCCTGTTCTGCTACGCCCAAACTGCCCTGCCGGCCTTGCTTGAGCGGCTTGCGGCGCAGCCCACATTGCTGCTCTGTGCGGCCGGCGCGGCGACCGAGCAGGTCACGGCCCTCCTGGGCCCGGCGCTTCGTCGCGGCAGCCTGCGGGCCGTGGCGATGCCGTGGCTTGCGCAACCCGAGTACGACCACCTGCTGTGGGCAAGCGACCTGAACTTCGTGCGCGGCGAAGACTCTTTCGTGCGCGCGCAATGGGCCGGTTCGCCGTTCGTGTGGCAGGCCTACCCGCAGGACGACGGGGTGCATCACGAGAAGATCGACGCGTTCCTGGCCCGCCACCTGCATGCCATGCCCGCCGCGCTGGCAAGCGGAGTGAGGGCGCTGTGGGCGGCGTGGAACGGCGACGCTGCTACGCTTCCGGCCGATTGGCCGGACGACCAGGCGTGGGCCTGCGAATGCCGCGCCTGGCGCGCCGGCCTGCTGGCCCAGGCCGACCTCGCCAGCCAGTTGATTGCCCTGACATGATCGGCGCCGCATTGGAAACCGGCTAAAGTCAAAAGCTTTTCGGCAGGCGCACAGGCCGCAGCCCGAACGTCGAACGATTCAACCAGCATTCAACCATCGCACTTTGCGCACCACGCGAAAGTAGCGCAACAAGCGGAAAGAGCAGCGTCATGAAGATCGCAATGGAAATTCGCGCCGGCAACGTCATCATGCAAGGCAAGGACCCGATGGTCGTGCTGCGCACCGAGTACAGCCGTGGCGGCCGCAACTCGGCCACCGTGCGCCTGAAGTTGAAGAGCCTCGTCGGCAGTTCGGGCACCGAGGTGGTGTTCAAGGCCGACGACAAGATGGACCAGGTCATCCTCGACAAGAAGGACTGCACCTACTCCTACTTCGCCGACCCGATGTACGCGTTCATGGACGCCGAGTACAACCAGTTCGAGGTCGAGTCCGAAAACATGGGCGATGCGATCCAGTACCTCGAAGACGCGATGCCGGTCGAAGTGGTGTTCTACGACGGCAAGGCGATCTCGGTCGAGTTGCCGACCAGTCTGGTGCGCGAGATCACCGACACCGAGCCGGCCGTCAAGGGCGACACCTCCGGCAAAGTGCTGAAGAAGGCGAAGATCGCCACCGGCTTCGAGATCTCGGTGCCGCTGTTCGTGCAGACGGGCGACAAGGTCGAGATCGACACACGGACGCACGAGTACCGTAAACGCGTTTGAGTACAAACGCCAGAGACGACGGCGGGCCCGCTTTGCGGGCCCTTCTTTTTTTGTTGTCATCATCTGCGCATGCCGTTCGACTTCGCTGCTGTCAGCTCGCCCTTCCGAATGCAGCCCGGCCTGCGGCGGCTGGCGTCGGGTGAGCCCCAGCTGACACCGAACAACCCGGAAGACAAGGCCTTGCGCGAGAAGCTGGCGGTGCTGTCGGCGCACCCGGCACACGCCTTCGTCGCAGCGCCCGGGTTCGACGCAGCACCTGCACTTCATGCGCTGTGCATGCATGCCAGCGGCGAACACCCGGACGCATTCCGCGCCGAACCCGATGCAGGCTGGACGGCATTGCGGCTTGGCTGGACCGTCCGTGGTGACACGGTTCAGGGCGAGGGACATGGCAAGAGCGCGAACGCCATCGGTGCGTGCCTTCGCGCCCTGCCCGCACCAAAGCGCCTGCCCGGCCTGCTGGCGCTGGCCTTCGCCGAAGACTTCGCCGTGGTCGATTCATCGAGCGGCCGCATCCCGTGGCTCGCGGTGTGCCTGCCGTCGAGTTGGGCACCCGAGGTCAAGGTCGGCAAACACTTCACCGAGGTTCACGCGCCGGTGGCCGACAACGCGCTGCTCATCTCCGCCGCCGATCACCTGATGCGCCTCGTGACCGGGCCGGAGCGCTGGGAGCGCTTCGTGTGGACGATCAGCCGCCATGCCACGCTCGCGCAGCACCCGCTGCACTGCACCGCGGCCGCATGGCCGGCCCCCGATTTGAGTCGCGATGCCGCGGCCGACGCCAGCTCACTCGCCGCGAACGCCTTCTTCCGTACTGAGCGCCAGACCTTCATTCCGGTGCCGGGCGCAGGCCAGGCGGTGTTCACGATCCATGTCGAGAACGAGCCCCTCGTTGCTGCAATCCACAGCCCGGCTCATGCGCGCCAGCTGCACGATGCACTCGCGACCATGAGCCCCGCTGTGCTCGCCTACCGCGGCCTGTCCGATGTGCGCGGCCGGCTGCTGGCGTGGCTCGGCGCCCGCTCGGTGCCGTGAAGGCGGGCGTGACCGCCACGTTCCTCCACGCCTGCGCCCTGCCCGACCGTTGGCAGCGGCGCGAGCGCTTCACGGTGCTCGACGCCGGCTTCGGCGCTGGCGGCAACTTCATCGCTGCATGGCAAGCGTGGCGCGGTGACCCGCTGCGTTGCGAACGGCTGACATTCATCGCTATCGACACGCAGCCGCTGTCGCCGGCCGAACTGCGTGCGGCCCATGCAGACACGGCCCCTGCCGAACTGGCCGCCTTGCTTCGCGACGCGTGGCCACCGCTGACGCGCAACCTGCACGACCTGCGTTTCGACGGCGGCCGCGTGCGCCTGCTGCTTGCGCTCGGTGGCGCAGCCGACGGCCGGCCACCGGCACGCGAAGACCTCATCGCAGAACTGGTCGCCGAGGTCGATGCGTTCCATGTCGCCGACTCCGACATGCCTCCCGGCGGGCCGCCCCGCACGCCGGCCGAGCCAGCCGCCTGGCGCCCGCGCATCGCGCAAACGCTGGCCCGCCTCGCCGCGCCTGGCGCGACGCTGACGATGCGGGGCGCCGACGCAGCGGTGCGCGCCAGCCTCGTCACGGCTGGCTTCGAATTCGGGCCGGTGCTGGGCCGCGCCCTGCCCGAGTCAGAGTCAGAGTCAGAGTCAGAGTCAGAGTCAGAGTCAGAGTCAGAGATGATCATGCTGGCGCGCCACGTGCCACGCTTCGCGGCACGCCGGGTGCCGGTGCGGCAGGCGGCTTCAACGCGCGGCGCAAAGCGGGCCCTCGTCATCGGTGCCGGCCTCGCAGGTTGTGCCAGCGCGTGGGCCCTGGCCGAGCAGGGCTGGCACAGCAGCGTGATCGAGCGCAACGCCTTGCCTGCGAGCGAGGCCTCGGGCAATGCGGCCGGCCTGTTCCACGGCATCGTGAACCCGCACGACGGCATGCACGCACGGTTAAACCGGGCGGCGGCACTCGCGGCCTGCGAGGCCGTCAACCATGCCCTGCGCGACCACAAGGTCAGCGGCGCCACGCGCGGCCTGCTGCGCACCGAGACCGAGCGCGACCCGGCGCAGATGCAGGCGCTGATCGACGCATTGGGCTTGCCCGCCAGCTACGTGCAAGCCTTGCCCGCGGCCGAGGCCAGCGCAATGGCCGGCCTGGCACTGGCGCAGCCGGCTTGGTTCTACCCCGGCGGCGGCTGGGTGCACCCGGCCGGGCTGGCGCGGTCGTTCATCGAACGGGCCGGCAGCATGACAACGGTGTGTGTGAACAAGCCTGTGCATGCACTGCAGCGCGACGCCGAAGGCTGGTCGCTGTGCGATGCAGCGGGCCGCGTCATCGACAGCGCGCCCGTGGTCGTGCTCGCCAACGCGAGTGATGCGCTGCGGCTGCTGGGCGAGCCCGACTGGCCGGTGCGGCGGGTGCGCGGGCAGGTCAGCGGCTGGCCGGAAGGCGCGTGCCCCAGCCCGCCGGCATGCCGTGTGCCGCTGGCCGGCTCGGGCTATCTGTTGCCACCCTTCGAAGGCACGGTCTGGTTCGGTGCGACGAGCCAGCCCGGTGACGCCGACCCGACCGTTCGCGACACCGACCACGACGCCAACCTGGCGCAGTTGCGGCACCTGACCGGCGAGCCGCTGGCCATGCCGCCGGCGGGTTCGCACGCCGGGTGGCTGGGCCGCACCGGCTGGCGCTGCACCGCCAACGACAGGCTGCCGATCATCGGCGCGGTGCCGGACGCGAGTGCGCTGGAACCCGGATCGCCCGACCAGCCGCGGCGCATGCCGCGACTGCCTGGCCTGTACGTGTTCACGGCCTTGGGTTCGCGCGGGATCACCTGGAGCGCGCTCGGCGCCCGCGTACTGGCCGCGCTCGTGGCGGGGGCGCCGGTGCCGATCGAGGCGCGCCTGCTGGCCGCTGTCGACCCGGCGCGCTTTGCCGTGCGGGCGTGGCGCCGCTCAAGCGCCGGTGGCGGCTGAATCGGGCAGCGACGTTGGCGGCGCGCCGAGCCAGCGCCGAATGAGCGCATAGACGCGCGGGTGGCTCAGCAGCGCCATGTGGCCCAGGCCGGGCACCGCGCAGCGTTCCACATCGCCTTCGAGCTGGCTGGCCGCCGCGCTCGGCGGCTGCACCATGCCATCGCCCACCACCCGCGCGATCAGGGCGCCCATGGCCGTGGCATCGCCCTCGTCGCCGAGCGAGCCGAACACGAGCTTCAGGGCCAGTGGTTGCATTGGTGGCGCTGACCGCGCCGCTGAGCCGCGCTTGCCCTTGAGGCCGTGGCGCAAGCCCTTGATGCCGGCACTGCGCGCATTGGCGATGTGCGCCAGCGGCCGCGTGGTGTCGGTGAGGTTCAGTGCCGCTGCGGCCAGCACGCCGAGTTGTTCGAGCGGCGCACCTTCGTGCGGTGAACCGAGGCAGATCAGCATCGGTGCGCGGTGCCCACGACATGGCCACGCCATGCCGGCGGCCATGGCCATGTCGTGCGCACGGCGGGCCACCAACCCGCCCATGCTGTGCCCGATCAGAACGATGTCTTGAACCTGCGGCGCCGCTGCGAGAAGTTGCGTCAGCAGGTCGGAAAGCGACGCGGCATTGGCGTCGATGGCCAAGCCGGTGTTGTAGCGAAGCAAGAGGGCACTGACAGGCAACTCGTGCTCGAGCAGTGCGCCGTACTGGTACGCCTCGTTCTTCGGTGATGGCGGCAGCAAGCCCGCCCAGGCCGAGCCTTCCCAGGCATCGGACCGCCCGTCCCAGCTGCGTTCATCGCAGGCCAGGCCGTGGATGAACAGGACGACGCGCGCCCGCAGGCCCGCCAATGCGGCCGGCGTCACTGCGACGGGCCGGCCGTGAACATGCAGCCCGATTTGAATAGCGAGCGGGTTGCCGGACGCCGCGAGCGCGTCGCCGAACACACCGTTCAGCGCGCTGCGAACGGCCTGCTCCTTGGCGCCGGGCGTGCGATCGGGGTCGGACGCCAAGCGCTCGGCGCCACCTGCGGCCGACAAGGCCGCACCGCCACCGTGCCGGACAGCCGCATAGACGCCATGGGCGATCGCGTCATGAGCGCCTTGAACGATGCGCGTCGCAAGCGTCAAGCCAGGCACCCGCAGCAACGCCTCGAACGCTGTGCCGGCGATGGCGGCGTGCATCTGCTGGACGCTGTCGGTCGTCGCCTGGAAGCCCGCATTCAGGGCCGGCGCATAGCCGGCGGCGGACGGTGGTGGCGCATCCCGGGCGGGCGGCGCGCCTAGTGGTGCGGCGGCGGGCGCGGCGGGCGGTCGTGGGCCGGTGCCGCGCGTTCCCATCTCAGGGAGCGCTCTGGCCTTCGGACGGCTCGGTGGCGGCCGTCTGATCCTGTGCTTCGTCGTCGGCAGGGGGAGGGTCGCCGACCTTGCGTTCGGCCTTGTCTTTCAGTTTCTCTTCCTTCTTCTTCTTCTTGGCCAGTTCGCGCTGGCGCTTCTCGAACGAATAGTTTGGTTTGGCCATCAGCCGTGTCCTTCAGAGTGGGTCTGGAATTTCGACAACAGGGGCGAGGTTACGCGCTTTTGCCGCTGCATCGGCCACGCCAGGGTCAGAAAGTCAGCGTGCGAACGCCCTGCGCCGTGCCCAACAGGCACAAGCTGGCCTTGTGTCGCGCGAAGATGCCCACGCACACCACGCCGGGCCACTGGTTGATCTCGGTCTCCATGGCCAGCGGGTCGGTGATGCGCAGGCCGCGCACATCGATGATGGGGCAGCCGTTGTCGGTGAGTACGCCAGGCCGAAGCAGTGGCGTGCCGCCGAGCGCGCGCAGACGCCGGCCGACCTGCGCGGCGGCCATCGGAATCACCTCGACCGGCAACGCGAACGCGCCCAGGGTGGCCACCAGCTTCGACTCGTCGGCGATGCAGATGAAACGCTGCGCCAAGTCGGCAACTATCTTCTCGCGAGTGAGCGCGGCGCCGCCGCCCTTGATCATGTGGCCGTGGTGGTCGATCTCGTCGGCGCCGTCGACGTAGACCGTGAGCTGCTCGACACTGTTGGCGTCGACCACCTCGATGCCATGCGCGCGCAGCCGCTCGGTGCTGGCCTGCGAGCTGGACACCGCCGCGCCGATGCGCCGCGGCATGGCGGCCAGCGCATCGATGAAGCAGTTCACCGTGGACCCGGTGCCCACGCCGATCACACTGCCCGGCTGCACATGGTGGGTGGCGGCCTGCGCCACCAAGGCCTTGAGTTCATCTTGCGTCATGGGCGTGATTATCCCGAACACGCCCGATGCCTCACCGCCCCGGGATTCATCTCAAACCGTGCCGACCATGTCCCCGGGCCGGACCCATGCATCGAACTGCTCGGCGCTGACCCACCCCGAGGCCAGCGCCGCATCGCGCAGGCTGCTGCCTTCGGTGTGGGCACGCTTGGCGATCTGCGCCGCCTTGTCGTAGCCGATGTGCGGGTTGAGCGCGGTGACCAGCATCAGCGAGCGCTGGACCAGCTCGCCGATGCGTGCGCGGTCGGGCTCGATGCCGCGCGCACAGTGCTTCTCGAAGCTCGCCGCACCATCGGCCAGCAGGCGCACGCTTTGCAGCAGGTTGTGGATCAGTACCGGCTTGAACACGTTCAGCTCGAAGTTGCCCGACGCCCCGGCCACGTTGATGGCCACGTCGTTGCCCAGTACCTGGCAGCACAACATGGTGAGCGCCTCGCACTGCGTCGGGTTCACCTTGCCCGGCATGATGGAGCTGCCGGGTTCGTTCTCCGGGATCGTGATCTCGCCAAGGCCCGAGCGCGGGCCGGATGCGAGCCAGCGCACGTCGTTGGCGATCTTCATCAGCGAGGCGGCCAGCGTCTTGCACGCACCGTGCGCGAACACGATGGCGTCGTGCGCGGCCAGGGCCTCGAACTTGTTCGGTGCGGAGACGAACGCGATGCCGGTGGCACGCGCCAGCTCGGCCGCAACCAGCGTGCCGAACTCGGGGTGTGCGTTCAACCCGGTGCCCACTGCCGTGCCGCCGAGCGCCAGCTCGCGCAGGTGCGGCTTTGTCGTCCGCAGGTGGCGAATGCCATGGTCGAGCTGTGCCACCCAACCCGAGATCTCCTGCCCCAGCGTCAGCGGCGTGGCGTCTTGCAGGTGCGTGCGGCCGATCTTGACCACGCCCGCGAAGGCCTGCGACTTGGCGGCGAGCGTGTCACGCAGCAGGCCGAGCGCGGGCAGAAGCGCCTGCTCGGTGGCCTGCACCGCGGCCACGTTCATGGCGGTCGGGAACACATCGTTCGACGATTGGCCACGGTTCGCGTCGTCGTTCGGGTGCACAAGCCGCGACTCGCCGGCCGCGCCGCCGAGCAGCTGCGACGCGCGGTTCGCCAGCACCTCGTTCATGTTCATGTTGGTCTGCGTGCCCGAGCCGGTCTGCCACACCGACAGCGGGAATTGCGCATCGTGCTGGCCGGCCAGCACTTCGTCGGCAGCGATGACCAGCGCGTCGGCCTTCACAGTGTCGATCTCACCGAGCGCTCGGTTCACGATGGCCGCGCTGCGCTTGACCAGTGCCAGCGCCATCAGCAACTCGCGCGGCATGCGCTCGGTGGAGATCGCGAAGTGCCGCAGCGAGCGCTGCGTCTGCGCGCCCCACAGCGCATCGGCCGGCACGGCGATCTCGCCGAAGGTGTCGCGCTCGGTGCGGTGTGTCGTTGTCGTTGCCATGGTGATCCTCCCGGTGCGGCAACAGTATGGGCGTGAGCAAACGTGCGCGGGTCGTTTGCGACAATCGCCCCATGCCGTTGCTCCCCTATGCACTCGCCCGCCCCTTCTTGTTCGGCCTCGACCCCGAGCAGGCCCACGAACTCACCCTCGGCTCGATCGCCAGGTTGCAGAACACGCCGGCGCAATGCCTGTGGGCGCAGCCGCGTGTGAACGACCCGCTCACGCTTGCCGGCCTCGCATTCCCGAACCGCATCGGCCTGGCGGCGGGCCTGGACAAGAACGGCCGCTGCATCGACGGCCTGGGCGTCATGGGCTTCGGCTTCATCGAAGTGGGCACCGTCACGCCGAAGGCGCAGCCCGGCAACCCGAAGCCACGCATGTTCCGCCTGCCCGAGGCGAGCGCGCTGATCAACCGGCTGGGCTTCAACAACGACGGGCTCGCCGCGTTCGTTGCGAACGTGAAGCGCGCACGCTTTCGCAGCCAGGGCGGCATCCTCGGCCTGAACATCGGCAAGAACGCAGCCACCCCGATCGAGCGCGCCGTCGACGACTACCTGCTGTGCCTGGACGGCGTGTACCCGCATGCCGACTACGTGACGGTCAACATCAGCAGCCCGAACACCAAGAACCTGCGTGCGCTGCAAAGCGACGACGCACTCGATGCACTGCTGGCGGCCGTGCAGGAACGCAAGGCCAGGCTGGCGGCGCGGCACCAGCGCCAGGTGCCGATCTTCGTGAAGATCGCACCCGACCTCGATGCAGCGCAGGTCGACGCCATCGCCGCCACGCTGAAGCGCCACGCCATCGACGGCGTGGTGGCCACGAACACCACGATTGCGCGCGACGCCGTCAAGGGCATGGCGCATGCCGAAGAGGCCGGCGGCTTGTCGGGCACGCCGGTGTTCGACGCTTCGAACCGCGTGATCGCGCAGTTGCGTACTGCGCTCGGCAAGGGCTACCCGATCATCGGTGTCGGCGGCGTGCTGAGCGGCGCCGATGCGAAGGCCAAGGTCGATGCAGGCGCCGACGTGGTGCAGGTCTACACGGGCTTCATCTACCGCGGGCCGGCGCTCGTCAGCGAGGCCGCTCTCGCGTTGGCAGGCTCGCCCCGGCGGTAGTCGGAGTCAGAACACGTCGAGCGCGGGGAACGATGCATCGCCGGCAGTGCACGCCGATGCGAACAATGCCACACCCGGGTCGCCAGGTTGCCGGCGAACCGTGGCCAGCGCCCAGGTGCATCCATTCTCGGCCGAAGAGCTTCTGCGTCCAGACCCAGGTGTCGTCGTGTCCGGCGGGCACATGCATCTGCGCGAACAAGGTGCCGGCCGACGTGCGGAACGCTGCAAGCCAGCGCGGATCCCGGCTCGCCTCTCAGACGTGCACGGCGGCCAGCATCGTGCCGGGAGCGCCCCAAAGAAAGTCGCGGGCTTCGTTGTGAAGGTTCGACTCGACGTGCGCAGCAGCGCGTCGGCCACCGCGGGCGAGCGACCCGGGACCCACTGCAACGCGACGTCGGCCCGCGCGTTAAAGCGGTCAGAGCAGCGGCACGCCGGTCTTCGACTGCAGCTCCTCGCGTGTCACGCCATCGGCCAGTTCGACCAGCTTCAAGCCTGCGGGCGTCACGTCCATCACCGCAAGGTCGGTGATGATGCGGTTCACGACACCCACGCCGGTCAGCGGCAGCGTGCAGGCGGGGATGATCTTGAGGTCGATGCTGCCGTCTTTCTTCTTCGCCACGTGCTCCATCAGCACGATCACACGGGCCACACCGGCCACCAGGTCCATCGCGCCGCCCATGCCCTTGACCATCTTGCCGGGGATCATCCAGTTGGCGAGGTCGCCCTTGGCGCTGACCTGCATCGCACCGAGGATGCTGAGGTTGATCTTGCCGGCGCGGATCATCGCGAAGCTGTCGTGGGAGCCGAAGATGGACGAGCCGGGCAGCGTGGTGACCGTCTGCTTGCCGGCGTTGATCAGGTCGGCGTCGACCTGGTCTTCGGTCGGGAACGGGCCGATGCCGAGCATGCCATTCTCGCTTTGGAGCCAGACCTCGATGTCGGGGTTGACAAAGTTGGCCACAAGCGTGGGCAAGCCGATGCCCAGGTTCACGTAGAAGCCGTCTTGCAGTTCCTTGGCGGCACGTGCGGCCATCTGGTCATGAGTCCAAGCCATGGTGGGCCTCCTTCGGAGAAAGTGGAAAGCGGGATGCCTGCGGCACCCTTCAAGGCTGGGTCTGGCTAGACGCCGGCCCGCTCGGTGATCGTGCGCTTCTCGATGCGCTTTTCGGGGTGCGCATTCAAGACGATGCGGTGCACGTAGATGCCCGGCAGGTGCACGGCATCGGGATCGAACGCGCCGGTCTCGACGATCTCTTCGACTTCGACGATGGTGATCTTGCCGGCCATCGCGCAGGCCGGGTTGAAGTTGCGCGCCGTGCGGCGAAAGATCAGGTTGCCGCTCTTGTCGGCCTTCCATGCCTTGACGAGCGACACCTCGGGCACGAGGGCACGTTCCATCACGTACACATGCCCGTTGAACTCGCGCGTCTCCTTGCCCTCGGCCACCAGGGTGCCGACCCCGGTCTTGGTGAAGAACGCCGGAATGCCGGCGCCACCGGCGCGCAGCTTCTCGGCCAAGGTGCCTTGTGGCGTGAACTCGAGCTCCAGTTCACCGGCCAGGTACTGGCGCTCGAACTCCTTGTTCTCGCCCACGTAGCTCGAGATCATGCGTTTGATCTGGCGCGACTCCAGCAACTGGCCCAGGCCGAAGCCGTCGACCCCGGCGTTGTTCGAGATCACGGTCAGGTTCTTGACGCCGCTGTCGCGCAATGCCGCGATCAAGGCCTCGGGAATGCCGCACAGGCCGAAGCCGCCGACCGCCATCAACTGGCCGTCGGCCACCACCCCTTGCAGTGCTGCGGCAGCACTCGGGTACACCTTGTTCATCGGCCGGTCTCCTTCAGGTCTTGTCGACGTTTTGCAGCCCGCAAGCGTACTACCTACGGCATTACGTAGTCGTTACGTAGAATCGCCTAAGCCTTGAGTCCGCACCGAATCCGCACCTGTACCCACCCGAACCATGACCCATCCCGCCCCTGTCGACAAGGCCATGCTGGAGCATGCGCTGACGAGCGTGTTCGCCGAATGGGTGCGCGAGCTCGACCTGCGCGTGCTCGAAGCGCGCGTCGGCGAGGTGCTGCTGGCCTTGCCGGTGACTGCCCTGCACGTGCACGCCGGCGGTGTGCTCTCGGGCCAGACCGTGATGGCCGCCGCCGATACCGCGATGGTGCTCGCCGTGATGACGCAACTCGGCGGCTTCCGCCCGATGACCACAGTGCAATTGCAGACCACCTTCCTGCGCCCCGTGCCGGCCGGCGCCCGCATTGCGCAGGTCCGCGCGCGCGTGCTGCGCATGGGCAAGAGCCTGGTGTTCGGCGACATACAGGTGACCCACGGCGACGACGTGCTCGCAGCGCACGCCACCACGACTTACGCGCTGCTCTGAGCCCTGCGTTGAGCACGACGCTCGCTACCGGTCTGGAAGGTGCACAAGTGAAGGCCAGGCCCGCAGCGCAGCCGCCGGCGCTGGACTACCGCGTTGCATTCGACCTGGCGCCCATCGGCCTGGTGCTGTCGCGGCACCGCCAGATCATCGATTGCAATCAGCGCGTGCTGCAGATGTTCGGCGCCGAGCGCGACGCGCTCGTCGGTCGCAGCTTCGCGCTGCTCTACCCCACGCCGGCCGAGTTCGAGCGAACGGGTGAACGCATTGCCGCGAGCCTCGACGCAAGCGGCTGGTACGCCGACGAGCGCGTGATGCGCCGCCTCGGCGGCCCGGTGCGCGGCGAGCTGTTCTGGTGCCACGTGTCGGGCCGCACGCTCGATCTGGCCGACCCGCACGCGGCTGGCATCTGGTCGTTCGAAGACCTGTCGGCGCAGCGCCGCATCGGCGTCGTGCTGACGCCGCGCGAACGCGAAATCGCTGCCCTGCTGATCGAAGGCCTGACCAGCAAGATGATCGGCAGGCAACTCGCCATCAGCCCCCGCACGGTCGACGTGTACCGCGCGCGGCTGATGAAGAAGCACGCCGCCGGCACGACCGCGCAACTGGTGCAGAAGCTGCTGCGGACCTGACGGACGATCAACGCCCATGCGCATTTCCATCGCCCCCGATGTTCGCTTGTTCGTCGATGTAGACGGCTTCGGGCTCGTGCCCGATGGCCCGACGATGCGCGCCAAACCCACGCTGCTGCTGCTGCACGGCGGGCCCGGCTACGACCACGCTAGCTTCAAGCCCGCGTTCTCGCGCCTGACCGATGTGGCGCAGGTCGTCTGCTACGACCACCGCGGCCATGGCCGGAGCAGCCCGCGCCCGCCAGCCGAGTGGACGCTCGACACCTTCGCCGACGACGTGGTGCGCCTGTGCAGTGCGCTGGGCATCGAGCGGCCCATCGTGCTCGGCCAGTCGTTCGGCGGCTTCGTGGCGCAGCGCTACCTGGCGCGTCACCCGCTGCATGCGGCGAAGGTGGTGTTGTCGAGCACCTCGCCCGCGATGAACCTGGCGCGCAAACTGGCGATGTTCGAGCGCCTGGGCGGGCTGCTCGCACGCACTGCGGCCGAGCGCTTCTGGACCGCCCCGAGTGCTGCCACCTGGGCGCCGTACAACGAACACTGCAAGCGCCACTACAACGTGCTGCCGCCGAACGAGCAAGCCGGAGCGCGCACCTTGATCAACGAGGACATCCTGTTCGCATCTGCCGGTGGCGAACAGCAGACCATGAACCTGCTGCCCGGGCTGGCCGCCGTGCAGTGCCCCGTGCTCGTGATGGCCGGAGTGCTGGACCCGGTTTGCCCGCTTGCGGATGCGCAGGACATCGCGGCGGCGATACCGGCGCCGTGGGGCCGGCTGGCCACGTTCGAACACTCGGGCCACGGTGCCTGGCGCGACGAGCCCGATGCGGCCTTCGCGCTGCTGCGCGAGTTCATCCTCGCGCCCTGACGCCAGCTCGCGGCGGCAGCATCAAACGGATCTGAGCGGCAAACTTGTTCACGTCGATCGGCTTCGAAACGTAGCCATCGCACCCGGCAGCGCGCAGCTTCTGCTCGTCACCGCGCATTGCAAACGCGGTGAAGGGCCACGGGCATGGAAAGGTAGGCGGCGGCGATCACCACGTCCGAAACAACCATGGTCCACAGCAAGGCCGGCGTGCGGGTGAAGCAATACCCGTGCGGCAGGAAGCCGTTGCGGCCAAAGAACGAAAAGAGAGTCCATTGATGCGCCTCCTGGAGGCCGAAGTCGCAGAGCGCTCTTTTGGTAGCCGGCGCAGCAGGGGTATGCGTGCCCCTTTGGGGCTTATCCTTTCCACAATGTTGCGGAAGGCTGAAAGCGCGCTACCGCACAGACCTTGGGCCGGTGTCGCGTGGAGACTCGAAATGCATTGCCGTGATCCTGCTCTCCCCCGGCTGCGCCGGCCATCGCGAACAACAGCCCTGAGGAACAACATGAACTGGTTCGCTCTTGAACACGGCCCCGCCGCCTACCGTGCGGACTTTGCCCTGTACGGCATCGCCTCAGCCGCCATGGCGTTCGTCTTGCTGCGCTACAGCCCATCCGGGACGGGCAGCGCACTGCTGCTGTGGGCCCTCGCCGGCGGCGGGGGGTGGACACTCGTCGAGTACGTGCTTCACCGTTTCGTGTTGCACGGGCTGGCACCGTTCAACCGCTGGCATGCCGAGCATCATTCGCGCCCGGGCGCGCTGATCGCTTCGCCGACCTTGTTCAGTGCCTCGCTGTTCCTGGCCCTGGCGGTCATGCCCGCGTGGTGGCTGCTCGGTGCGTGGCCGGCCTGCGCGCTGACATTCGGTCTGGTGACCGGTTACCTGGCTTATGGCCTCATGCACCACGCCACCCACCATCCCTTGCCGTGGCTCAAAGGTCGCAGCGCCTGGCTCACGCGGCGCAGGCGCTGGCATGCCATGCACCATGGCGCCGCAAGCTCCGGCGGCACGATCAAACAGGGCCACTTCGGTGTGAGCAGCGGCCTGTGGGACTACGTCTTTCGCACCAGTCACTGCCAGCCGTAGCGCCTGATGTAGAAGCGTTTCATGGCCGTGGTGAGCACGCAGTAGCCGAGCAGGATGGCCGCCAGCCAGCCATAGTAGGCCGGCGGCAAGGCTTGCAGCTTGAAGTAGCCGGCGAGCGGCCCCAGCGGCAGCCACAGGCCGATGGCCATGATGCCCACGGTCATCGCCATCAGCGGCGCCGCGGCAACGCTCTGCACGAAGGGGATCTTGGGCGTTCGCACCATGTGCACCACCAGCGTCTGCGTCAGCAGGCCGACGACGAACCAACCCGACTGGAACAGTCCCTGCCTGGCCACACTGTTGGCATCGAACACCCACCACATCACGGCGAAGGTGGCCATGTCGAACAGTGAACTGATGGGCCCGAAGAACAGCATGAAGCGGCCGATGTCGGCGGGGTTCCATTGCAGCGGCTGGGTCACCAGTTCAGGGTCGACGTTGTCGAACGGAATGCCGGTCTGGCCGATGTCGTACAGCAGGTTCTGCACCAGCAGTTGCAGCGGCAACATCGGCAAGAAGGGCAGGAAGGCGCTGGCCACCAGCACCGAGAGCACGTTGCCGAAATTGCTCGATGCCGTCATTCGGATGTACTTCAGCATGTTGCAGAAGGTCATGCGGCCTTCGACCACGCCCTCGATCAGCACCAGCAGGCTCTTCTCCAGCAGGATGATATCGGCCGCTTCCTTGGCGATGTCGACCGCACTGTCCACGCTGATGCCGATGTCGGCCGCGCGCAGCGCCGGGGCGTCGTTGATGCCGTCGCCCATGAAGCCCACCACGTGGCCGCCAGCGCGCAAGGCGCGTACGATGCGTTCCTTGTGCAGTGGCGTGAGCTTGGCAAACACGTGATGCGCCTCGGCCGCCGCCTTCAATGCGGTGTCGCTCAAGGCCTCGACCTGCGCGCCCAGCAAGACGGCACTGGCGGGCAGCCCGACCTGCTTGCACACGTGCGCCGTCACGAGATCGTTGTCGCCGGTCAGCACCTTCACGGTGATGCCGTGCGCCGCGAGCTTCTTCAACGCCGGCGCGGCCGATTCCTTCGGCGGGTCGAGGAAAGCGATGTAGCCGATCAGCGTGAGCCCGCTCTCATCAGTCACCGAGTAGGTGGTCTGGCTCGGCGGCAGCGTCTTGACGGCGACCGCCACCACGCGTAGGCCTTCCGCGTTGAGCCCCGCCGTGACCGCCTGTGTGCGCGCCCGCAGCGCGGCATCGAGCGGCACGGTCGGCATCGTTCGCTCACCGTCGAGGCTGGCATCCGTCGCCTCCTGCGTGCGGACCTGGCTGCAGATGGCCAACACCTCTTCAACGGCGCCCTTGCAGATCAGCTCATGGTGCTGGTCCTGCCCGGCCACCATGGCGGCCACCACCACCGACATGCGCCTGCGCTCGAAGTCGAACGGGATCTCGTCGACCTTGCGATACGCCTCCTTCAGCTTCAACTCTGCAGCAAGTTCGACGTGGTCGAGCACCGCGCGGTCCAGCAGATTCTTCAGGCCGGTCTGGTAGGTGCTGTTGAGGAAGGCGAAGTGCAGCACCTCGTCGGTGTCCTGGCCATACGCGTCGGCGTGGCGGGCCAGTGCGATGCGGTCTTGCGTCAGCGTGCCGGTCTTGTCGGTGCACAGGATGTCCATCGCGCCGAAGTTCTGGATTGCATCCAGCCGCTTGACGACCACTTTTCGGCGCGACAACAGCACCGCGCCCTTGGCCAGGGTGCTGGTCACGATCATCGGCAGCATCTCGGGCGTGAGGCCCACGGCCACCGAGAGCGCGAACAGAAACGCCTGCAACCAGTCGCCCTTGGTGTAGCCGTTGACGAAGAAGACGATCGGCACCATCACCGCCGCAAAGCGGATCAGCAGCCAGCTGACGCTGTTGACGCCGGCCTGGAAAGCGTTCGGCGTGGTCTCGGTGGCGGTGGCGTGCGCGGCAAGTGTTCCGAAGTAGCTGCGGGCCCCGGTGGCCACCACCAGGGCGGTGGCGGTGCCCGACGTGACATTCGTGCCCATGAAGACCAGGTTGCACTGGTCCAGCGGGCCGATGGCCGTTGCGGCGCCGGAAGCCGGTGGGGTGATGGGTTGGGCAAGCTGCGGCCCGGCATGAGCGAACTTCTCGACCGGCAATGACTCGCCCGTCATCGCCGACTGCGCGACGAACAAGTCACGCGCGGTGAGCACGCGGCAATCGGCGGGAATCATGTCGCCGGCCGACAAGGCCACCACGTCGCCGGCCACCAGGTCGCGAAGTGCAATCTCAAGCGGCTTCGGGGCAGCCACCGGCGGTATGCCCGAGCTGCGGCGGATCACGCTGGCCTTGTTGCTGACCATTGCACGCAGGCTCTCGGCGGCGCGGTGAGACCGGCCCTCCTGCACGAAACGGATCACGGTGCTCAACGCCACCATCACCGCGATCACCACCGTGGCCTTGCTGTCCGCGCTCAGGAACGACAGCACCGCGAGCACCGTCAGCAGCACGTTGAAGGGGTTCAGATAGCAGCGCCACAGGTGCAGCCAGCCGGGCAGCGGCGGCTCGTGCGGCACCTCGTTGGGCCCGTCTCGCGCCAAGCGGCGTGCAGCCTCGGCGCTGTCCAGCCCGTCGGCCTGCGATTGCAGGCGCGCCAGGGCAGCGGCGGGCTCGTCCAGTGCAGCCGTCAGCAAGGCCTGGTTCAGCGCTCGCGTGTCGGCAGCGCCAATGCCAGTGCCAACGCCAGTACCAACGGCAGCACTGACGGCAACGCCAGGAACTGGCGCGGCGACCGGTGCGGCGACCAGCGCACCCAACAAGGGGCGGCGCTCGAAATGCCGCTGCACCCGACGGCGGCGAAGGAAGGTGGTGAAGCCCTGAGTCAAACCCTTGTGCATGGCACCGATTTCACGCTTCACACTGGCTGGTGTCGGTACGGCGGCGCACAGACGGCACGGCGCCCATGGAATAACTTGGACCCTCGACCAGTTGCCCGGTCGAACTGGCTTTGCGCGTTGCTGCAGACCAGCCCGTCATGAATGGAGACCTTCGATATGAGCCTATTCCACGCCGTCGCCTTCGTCGACCACCAATCGGCGCAAGTACTGCAGTTCGATGCCGAGCATGTCGTCGAGAGCAAGGTTCGCGAGCAGTTCCACTTCACGCGTCAACACGGGAGCGGCGTACGCACGGAACACGAGTTCTTCGGCCAGGTCTGCGATGCGCTCGATGGCATTGCCGAAGTGCTCGTGGTGGGCGGGCACACCGGCTTGGCCGACTTTCGCCATTACGCGGACAAGCACCGGCCGCTGACGGCCAAGCGCATCGTCGGCTACGAGGTCGTGGACCACCCGACCGAGAACCAACTCGTCGCGCTCGCGCGCAAGCACTTCATCAAGATCGACCAGATGGCCGGCACGCGCACGCCGAAGTGAGCTTTATGTGGCAGTCCCCTGCCCGTGTAATGGCCCTGACTTTCTGGATCGCGCTGTCACAACCCGCCTGCGCCACGGTCATCTATCGCTGGGTCGACGAGGGCGGCCGCACGCATGTTTCCGATGTGGTGCCTGAGAAGTACAGAAAGGCGGCAACCCGCATCGAGTCAGGCGACTCCGATGTCTCCGCAGGTCAAACACGGGCGGCGACAGAACTCGCCGCACGCGAGAAAGCGCTCGCCGAAGAGGCCGCGAAGCGGGCGCAACGCCCCGCGTTACCCCAGCCTGCGTCACCTGCTGCTGCAGCCTCTTCATCGAAGCGCCCTGCACAAGGCGTCTCGGACGCTACCGATTGCAGCACTTGGCGCAGGCTCTACCGGGAAAGTGAAGAGTGCTTCGGGCCGTACCGAACAGTGGGCGGTGGCATCAAGCCGCAAGCCTTCGACAGCTGCAACGTGATCCCGAGCCCGGAGCTAAAGTGTGGGTCCGTCAGGCAATAGGAATGACTCTTGAAATTCGCCACCTGGAACGTCAATTCCCTCGCCGTGCGCCTGACGCAGGTGCTCGACTGGCTTGGCGCTCACCAGCCCGACGTGCTTTGCTTGCAGGAAACCAAGCTCACCGACGACAAGTTCCCGCATGCCGAGATCGAGGCTGCCGGCTACCATGTGCAATGGTTCGGCCAGAAGACCTACAACGGCGTGGCGCTGATCAGCAAGTTGCCCGCGACCGACATCGTGCGCAACATTCCCGGCCATGACGACTCGCAGGCGCGGGTGATCGCTGGCACGGTGGGCAGCGTGCGCATCGTTGGCGTCTACATCCCGAACGGGCAATCGGTTGAAAGCGAGAAGTTTCCGTACAAGCTGGCGTGGCTGGCGGCGTTGCGCCGCTGGCTTGAGCAAGAGTGCGCCGAGCACCCGCGCCTGGCGCTGCTGGGCGACTACAACATCGCGCCCGAAGACCGTGATGTGCACGACCCGCTCGCGTGGGCTGGCCAGGTCCTGTGCACGCCCGAGGAGCGCGCGCACTTCAAGGGGCTGCTCGCCCTAGGCCTGCACGACACCTTCCGGCTGTTCGAGCAGGCGCCGAAGCAGTACAGCTGGTGGGACTACCGCATGCTGGCGTTCCGCAAGAACCAGGGCCTGCGCATCGACCACATCCTCGTCACCGATGCCTTGAAGCCGTTGGTCGCGGCCTGCGTGATCGACAAACCGACGCGCAAGAACGAGCGGCCGAGCGACCACGCGCCGGTGATGGTGACCTTGACGGGCGAGCCGGCCGAACACTGACGGCTGCGGCTACGGGTACGGCGCCACCGACCCGCTGAGCCACCGCCCAAGGCTCAATCGTTGAGCCCGAGTTCCTGGATCTTGCGCGTGATGGTGTTGCGCCCGATGCCGAGCTTCTGCGCCGCTTCGATGCGGCGCCCGCGTGTGATGGCCAAGGCGGTGTGGATGAGTTGCGCCTCGAACTTGCGGGTCAGTGCGTCCCACACGTCCGGCTGGCCGGCCTGCAGCAGGCTGCGGGCTTCCTGCTCGAGCCCCATGACCCAGCTGGGCGCGGCCGCGCTTGCGTTGGGCGTGTCGGCCACCGGCGGCGCAGGTCTGGCGGCGACTGCGGGGGCATGCTCAGCGGGGGCCGGAGCTTCGGCATGCAGGCCGCTCGCATCCACGTGCAGCGCGCGCGCGGCCATCGCCGTGAGCATTGGCGCCGCATTCGGCGGCGCCGGCGGGCGAGCCCGCAACGGGCTCTCCTGGCTCAACTCGGGCGGCAGGTCCTTGGCCTCGACCATCTGCGCCGGCGCCATCACGGTCAGCCAGTGGCAGATGTTCTCGAGCTGCCGCACGTTACCGGGGAACGAGAAGCGCATCAGCTGAACCAGTGCTTCCTCAGTGATCCGTTTGGCTTCGACGCCCAGTTCCTTGGCGCTCTTTTGCAGAAAGAAACGCGTCAACGCAGGCACGTCTTCGTTGCGCTCACGCAGCGCCGGCAGGCGCAGACGGATCACGTTCAAGCGGTGGAACAGGTCTTCGCGGAATGCGCCGAGCTTGACGCGGTCCTCCAGGTTCTGATGCGTGGCAGCGATCACCCGCACGTTGCTCTTCATCGGGCTGTGACCGCCGACACGGTAGAACTGGCCGTCGGAGAGCACCCGCAGCAGCCGCGTCTGCAGGTCGAACGGCATGTCGCCGATCTCGTCGAGGAACAGCGTGCCGCCATCGGCTTGTTCGAAGCGCCCGCGCCGGGTGGTTTGCGCGCCGGTGAAGGCGCCGCGCTCATGGCCGAAGAGTTCGGACTCGAGCAGGTCTTTCGGGATGGCCGCCGTGTTGATGGCCACGAACGGGCCATTGGCGCGCGGGCTGTGCTTGTGCAGGGCGTTGGCCACCAGTTCCTTGCCGGAGCCCGACTCGCCGGTGATAAGCACGGTCACGATGCTCTGGCTGAGCCGCCCGATGGCCCGAAAAACGTCTTGCATCGCCGGTGCCTGGCCGAGCATCTCGGGCATCTGCGCGGCCTTCTCTTCGCGCACCTGCTCGCGCACGCTCTCGGCAACGGCACGGCGGATCAGCTCCACCGCCTTGGGCACGTCGAAAGGCTTGGGCAGGTACTCGAAGGCGCCGCCCTGGAATGCGCTGACCGCGCTGTCGAGGTCGGAGTACGCCGTCATGATGATCACCGGCAGGCCGGGCAGGCGCTCGCGCACCTTGGCCAGCAGTTCGATGCCCGAGCCGCCAGGCATGCGGATGTCGGACACGAGCACCTGTGGCTCGTCGTCGTCGAGCGCCGCGAGAACGTCGCGCGGGTTCGTGAAGCTGCGAACTGCGAGGTCTTCGCGCGCCAGTGCCTTTTCCAGCACGAAGCGGATGGATTGGTCGTCGTCAACGATCCAGATGGGTTTCATGCCCTGCCTGTCTTGGAACCGGAATTCCTGGTGTGCCCTGCGGCCCGCACATCGACGCCGTTGGTGACGGCTAAGGCAGCGGGATCACGATCTTGAAAACAGTCTGGCCCGGAACACTTTCACATTCGATCGTGCCCAGATGTTGCTGCACGAACGTTTGTGCCAGTGTGAGCCCCAGTCCCGAACCACCGTCTCGCCCCGACACCAGCGGGTAGAAAATGCGTTCACGCAGGGACTCGGGCACACCCGGGCCGTTGTCCCCGATATGCAAGTCCAGTGCCAGACGGTAGCGGTGCTTGCCCAACGTCACTTGCCTGGCAATGCGGGTGCGCAGCACGATGCGTGCGTCGGCCGCCTGAATGCGTTCGGCCAGCGCCTGCGCAGCGTTGTGGGCGATGTTGAGCACGGCCTGGATCAGCTGCTCGCGGTCGCCGCGAAAGTCGGGGATCGAGATGTCGTAGTCGCGTTCCACTTCGAGCCCGCGCGGGAACTCGGCCAGGATCAGCGCCCGCACCCGCTCGCACACCTCGTGGATGTTCACGTCGCTCACCACGTGCGGCTTGCGGTGCGGTGCGAGCAGGCGGTCGACCAGCGCCTGCAGGCGGTCGGCCTCGTTGATGATCACTTGCGTGTACTCGTGCAGCGTGCGCGATTCGAGCTCCATCTCGAGCAGCTGTGCCGCGCCGCGTATGCCGCCCAGCGGGTTCTTGATCTCGTGCGCGAGGTTGCGGATCAGCTCCTTCGTGACGCGCGCCTGGCCCAGCGCACGCTCTTCCCGGTCCTGCTTGGTTTGCTGCTCGATCTCGACCAGCTCGACGACGACATTCAGCGAGCCTTCCATCTGGTTCACGATCACGTGCACCGGCAGCGGGTCGCCATGCGCTGCGCTCGGCCGGCGCAGCAGCGCCTCCAGGCGGCTGGTGGCGTAGTCGTTCCGGCTCACCGCCAGCAACGTTTCGCGCACCGGTTGCGAATCGACGAACCAGTCGAACACCGACACGCGCAACACGCTGCGGCGCGACAAGCCGAGCACGCTTTCGAACGAGGCGTTCGCGAAGACACACTGCCCGGTCGGGGCCACCACCGCGACCAGCGTGGCCAAATGATCGAAGGCCGCATAGGGCCCCACTGCGGCACTGCGGCTGGCGGCGTCAAGGGGCGGGGCTTTGCTCACTGGTGCACCCTACGGCCTGCGGCCGGTCCCGCCAGGCGGGAGTTCGCACTCGGGAGACCCTCGTTGCTCATTGCGGTTGCTTGCCGAGTTCGCGCTTGAGGGCAACGATGTCGCTTTCCTTGCGGGCCAGCGCCGCCTTCATGTCGGCCACCCGGTCCTGGTACTTCTGGTAGTTCTTCTCGTCGCCCCGGCGTTCGGGTTCGCCGTTGTTGAACTCGGCCTTCATCGAGGCCAGGCGTTCTTCCTCGCGCCGGAGTTCGGCTTCGAGAATTCGGCGCGCATCGCTGTCACGGGCGCGCTGCTCGGCGGGGTCGATGCGCACCACCGGCGGCGCGCCGGATGCGACCGACGCCACCGGCGCAGCCGGCCGCGGCCTGGTGCCCTGGATGACGGTGATCGGCGCGTTGTCGAGCACGTTGCAGCCGCGGTCCTTGGCCTCTTTGGCGGAGATCGAGTCGGTGTACAGCACGGGCTTGCCGGGGCAGCGGTAGACCGTGCTCGCAGTCGTTTGAGCGAACGCCGTGGCGGCGATCAGCGGGGTCAGCGACAGCAGCCCGCATCGCAACAACACACCACACTTCATGCGCTTGTCTCCAAGGGTTCGAGGCTCGATTGTCGCGCATGGCTCAATCGTGGAAATGCCCATGAAAAAGGGACGGCAGCTGCCGTCCCTTTCCAGTGAACGGGCGCTTGCGCGCCGTGCTTCACAGCGTGTAGTACATGTCGAATTCGACCGGGTGCGTGGCCATGCGGAAGCGCGTGACTTCCTGCATCTTCAGGTCGATGTAGGCGTCGATGTAGGCGTCTGTGAACACGCCACCCTTGGTCAGGAACGCACGGTCCTTGTCGAGGTACTCCAGCGCCTGGTCGAGGCTGTGGCACACGGTCGGGATCAGCTTGTCTTCTTCCGGCGGCAGGTGGTACAGGTCCTTGCTGGCGGGCTCGCCCGGGTGGATCTTGTTTTCCACGCCGTCCAGGCCGGCCATCAGCATGGCCGAGAAGCCCAGGTACGGGTTCATCAAGGGGTCGGGGAAGCGTGCTTCGACACGGCGGCCCTTCGGGTTGCCGACGAACGGAATGCGGATCGAAGCCGAACGGTTCTTGGCCGAGTACGCCAGCTTCACCGGCGCTTCGTAGCCCGGCACCAGGCGCTTGTACGAGTTGGTGCCCGGGTTCGTGATGGCATTCAGCGCACGGGCGTGCTTGATGATGCCGCCGATGTAGAACAGCGCGAATTCGCTCAGGCCCGCATAGCCGTCACCTGCAAAAAGGTTCTTCCCGTCTTTCCAGACCGACTGGTGCACGTGCATGCCCGAGCCGTTGTCGCCGACGATGGGCTTGGGCATGAAGGTCGCGGTCTTGCCGTAGCTGTGGGCCACGTTCTGGATCACGTACTTCTGTAGTTGCACCCAGTCGGCGCGCTGCAGCAGCGTGCTGAAGCGGGTGCCGATTTCCATCTGGCCGGCGTTGGCCACCTCGTGGTGATGCACTTCGCACGGGATGCCCAGCGATTCGAGTACCAGGCACATCTCGGAGCGCATGTCCTGGAACGAATCGACCGGCGGCGTGGGGAAGTAGCCGCCCTTGACCGTGGGCCGGTAGCCGGAGTTGCCGTGCTCGTATTCCTTGCCGGTGTTCCAGGCGGCTTCTTCGGATTCGATCTTCGAGAAGCAGCCCGACATGTCGTTGCCCCAACGCACGCTGTCGAACACGAAGAACTCGGGTTCCGGGCCGAAGAAGGCGGTGTCACCGAAGCCCGAGGCCTTCATGTACGCCTCGGCGCGCTTGGCGAGCGAGCGCGGGTCGCGCTCGTAAGGCTTGCCATCGCCGGGTTCGACCACGTCGCAGGTCAGGATGAGCGTGGGCTCGTCGAAGAACGGGTCGATGTTGGCGGTGTTCGGGTCGGGCATGAGCTGCATGTCCGAGGCTTCGATGCCCTTCCAGCCAGCGATCGACGAGCCGTCGAACGCGTGGCCCGCAGTGAACTTGTCCTCGCCGAAATGGGACACGGGCACGCTCACGTGCTGCTCTTTGCCGCGGGTGTCGGTGAAACGGAAGTCAACGAACTTGACCTCGTTGTCCTTCACCATTTTCATCACGTCGGCAACGGTCTTGCTGGCCATCAGGTGCTCCTAGCGGAATGCTTGTTTTGGGGGTGGTGTGTGTGCCATTGGCGGCCTGCGGGCAGGCGCAAAAAAGCGCACGGCAATGTAGCAGAAAGCATGCCCGCGACTACCGGGTCGAATCGCAGGAACGCGCGGGAACCTCGCTTGACGCCGGGCGTGCGGCGGTCCGACAAGCCACGCTCTACTCTGGTGCAACCTCGCGCACGAAAGAGTGCAAACCAAGCGCCGCTATCGCACCAACTCGGGGCCAAGGCTTGCGCCGTGTGCGCGCAGCCCGTCGAGAAGCGCCGCGTAGGCAAGTGGCAGCGCGGACGCGCCGCCCTTCACCCCCAGCTCGATGTGGCGGCCCCACTGCGGATGGTCCACGCTCGGCAGGCTGAAGACCTTGACGCCTGCAAAGCGCGCTTCGATGCTTTCCATCAGCGGCGTGAGCGCAGCCTCCATCGCGCCGAACACGATGACCGAGCGCTCCTGCTGCGTGCTCTGCCCGTGCAGGTGAGCGAAGTGCTGGTCGAGCACCCATTCGATCATCGGCCAGGCCATCACGGGGAAGCCGGGCACGAAGAACACCTGGCCGACCGAGAAGCCTGCGATCTTGTTGTACGGGTTCGGAATGATCTGCACGCCTTCGGGGAACACGCCCATGTTCAGGCGGTGCACGTTGTCCGGCCGGTCGGGCTCGAAGGCAACGCCTTGCTCGGCGGCGGTGTCGCGCATGCGCTCGTGGATCAGGTCGCGTGCCTGGGGGTGCAAGACCAGCGGCAAGCCGAGTGCAGCGGCTGCGCACTGGCGCGTGTGGTCGTCCGGTGTGGCGCCGATGCCGCCGCACGAGAACACCACGTCACCGCTGTCGAAGGCGTGCTTCAGGTCGGCGGTGATGCGCTGCGGGTCGTCGCCCACGTAGCGCGCCCAGGCCAGCTGCAGGCCGCGCGCGGCAAGCAGCTCTATGACCTTGGGCAGGTGCTTGTCGGCACGTTTGCCAGAGAGGATTTCGTCGCCGATGATGATGAGGCCGAAGTTCATGGGGGCATTGTCGGGTTGGATGGCGGCGGGTTGTTCGGCGACGGGTCCGACGGCGGCAGCGCGCGAAACGGCAGGTCTTCGATCGCCAGCGGTGCGCGCGACGTGGTGGCCTCGACCGGCACGAACGGCGGCACGGCAGCTGCACTGCGCTCGGCGCGCAAGGCCTGCAATGCGGCCAACGCGAAGTGTGCGAACCACAACGCCGAGAACGCGAACACGAGCGTGTAGATCCACACCGCCACCGGCACCAGCACCGGTGCCAGCACGATCAACGCCGCACCCGAAGCCCACACCAGCGAGGGCGCCGCACCCAGATAGCCGGTGAGCACGCCCATGCCGAGCAGCACGCCGCGGTGGCGGCGCATCAGCTCGCGGCGCTCCTCGGTGGACGCATGGTCGGCCAGCACGTCGTAGCTCATCACGCGGTAGGTGAGCCAACCCCAGATCAGCGGCGGCAGGATCAGCACCAGTGGCGGCACGAACCACAGCGGGATCGAGATCACCAGTGCTGCGAGCGCGAGCAGCGTCGCCCACAAGGCACCGAACAGGCTGCCGAGGAACGAGCCGCCGCGCTTCTTCTCGAGCGCGGCGAAGCGGCGCTCGGCAACGAGGTTAAGCATCGACGGCGTCATCAGCCCGGCCACCATCAGGAGCGCCACCACCACGATCACCGGTGTGCTGAGGAACACCACCACCATCGGCGCCAACACCGTCTTCAGGTTCGCGAGGCCCAGGCTTTCCAGCCAGCCCAACAGCGTGGCAAGCAACTGCCACGACTCGAACGATGCACGCGCCGCCGCGACCGCGTTCTCCCAGAAGAAGTAGCCCAGCCCGAAAGAGATGCCGGCCATCAGCACCAGCGGCATGACAGACAACGCAATGACGCGCGGGTGCAGGCAGTACGCCGCCGCGCGCCAGAAGGCGTCGAGCACGCCCTTCATGCTGACCTTCGCGATTGAGGTTGCCGAAGCTGCATCAACGCATGTTCCCCGTGTGCCCGAGCGAGTAGCGCCCCGGCTGCGGCCACACGGTCAAGCCATGCGGCTCGGTGCCGACCTTGATCTGCGCGACCGCGCCGGAGCCGGTGTCGAAGCGGTAGATCACATCGTCGTAGCGGGCCGCGAGCCACAGGTACTTGCCATCGGCGCTGACGTTGCCCATGTCCGGGCTGCCACCGCCGGGCACGGCCCAGCGGGCGACCACGCGTTCGGTCGCGAAGTCGATCACCGTCACGCCGCCGTTGCCCAGCTTCGGGCCGCGGATCTTGTGCGAGCCCCGGTTCGCCACATACAGGCTCTTGCCATTGCGGCTCGGGTACAGGCCGTGGGCACCGATGCTGGTCGCGATGAAGCCGACCTGCTTGAACGACTCGGTGTCGAGCACGTGCACGCCGTCGGCCATCATGTCGGCGATGTACAGGCGCTTGCCATCGGGCGAGCTGCGAATGTCCTGCGGCATGCCCTTGGTCACGGTGCAGACCTCGGTCTCGCCCGGCTGCCAGACCTTGCCGGCCTCGGCACGCGGCGCCACCACTTCCTTGAAACGGGTGCTCGGCATCTGCAGCTTCAGGTAGCCCGCGACGCTGCGGCTCACGAGGTCGATCTTCGCGACCGTGCCCGAGAACTCGCAGGTGAAGTACACCGTGCGCCCGTCGGTCGAGAAGTCGGCGTGGTTGATGCCGGGGCAGCCGGGCGTGTTGATCGAGTACTGCAGCGCCATGGTCGCCGGGTCGCGGAAGTCGAGGCGCTTGCGCGCCTCGGCCACCACGATGGCCGACTTGCCGTCGGGCGTGTAGTACATGTTGTAAGGGTCGTCCACGGCCACCGGTTTGCCGGGCTTGCCGGTGCGTGCGTCGATGGGCGTCAGGCTGCCGTCGGTGCGGCCCTCGGCATTGTTCGTGACCCACAGCGTGCGCAGGTCATACGACGGCACGATGTGTTGCGGGCCGACGCCGACCTTGAACCGGTCCACGACTTTCATCGCATTCGGGTCGACCACAACCACATCATTCGAGCGCAGGTTGGGCACATAAATGCGCTCAGGGTCCGCCTTCAACGCCGCACTGATGCGGTCGGGCCCAATTTCGCTGTAGAGGTTCCGCGCGTCGGGCACGGGCGGCATGCCGGGCAGCAGGTTCAGCTTCGGCTGCGCCGCTGATGTGGCCACGCCCGCGCCGCTGGCCGGCACCACCGGTTCGCCCGCGCCCTGAACGCGGGTCGCGAGCGCAGCGGCCAACAGCACCGCCACGGTCAGGCCGGCGCCGACGCCGCTCTTGATGTTCTTCAACGCCAACTTCATTCGAGATCACCTTGCTCCATCTCAGCCTCGGATTATCGCCACCCGCCATGCCGCCGCTCTGTGCGGCGTCAAGCCGCGGCGTCAACGCGCGGGCGCGAAAGCCCGGATCGCCGCGACCGATGCATCGACGATGCGCTGCACGCCCAACTGCCCCAGCTCGGCCGTGGCGCGGCGCGGGTCGCCGTAGGTGCCGTCCTGCGGGCGCGGCGCAGTGCGCGTCATCACGTCGTGGCGCACCAGCGCCGCATCGACCGCCAACGCGAGCGAGGTGTCGGCTGCGCCGGCGTGCGTGCCGATCTCGGCCGTGCTCAGGCCGCGCGCCTTCAGGTCGTCGAGGTAGGCGCCCTGTGTCGCGCGGTAGTACTCGGTCAGCGCATGCGCCTTGCAGCCGGCCGGCGTGGCCTTGTCGGCATTCACCCGCACCGCGGCGCGCTCTTCGCCCTTCTGGTAGCCGCCGTGGTCACCGAGGAACACGACATCGCGAAAGCCGTGTTGGCAGAAGCTGCGCGCGGCCGATTCGAGCACGGCCTCGAAGGTGGCGTCGGTCATCGTGATCGTGCCGGTGAAGCGCATGTGCACAGTCGGCGGGTTCACGGCGCCCTCGGGCACGTAGGCCATCACCGGGGCCACCACCGCATTGCCCAGCTTCGACGCGATCTGCGCAGCCAGCAGCCGCACGCGAACGTTGTGCTTGCCCAGCACCATGTGCGGCCCGTTCTGCTCGGTGCCGCCAATGGGCACGAGGATGGTGGTACTGCCGGCCTGGATGCGGGCCTGCAGCTCCGGCCAGGTCATGTCTTCGATGTGCGGGCCGGGCGCGGCGGCATGCGCCATGCCGAAGCACAACGCGGTGGACGCAATGGCGGCGGCGGAGGAGGAGCCAAGCCAACGCAGCATCAATCGTCGTCCCCACCACCCAGCACACCGCCGAGCAGGCCACCGGCTGCCAGGCCGCTGAACAAACCACCCTCCTCCTTCGAGCCGCCGCGCGGCGGCGCCGCCGCGAACACGCGCGAAGCGAGGCGCGAGAAGGGCAGGCTCTGCAGCCAGACCGTGCCCGGCCCGGTGACCTTGGCGAGGAACAGGCCTTCGCCACCGAACAGTGCCGTCTTCACCTTGCCCACGTACTGGATCTCGAAGTTCACGCTCGGTGTGAGTGCCACGATGCAACCGGTGTCGATCAACAGCGTCTGGCCCGCGCTCAGTTCGCGCTTGACCACCGTGCCGCCGGCATGCACGAAGGCCAGGCCGTTGCCGTCGAGCTTCTGCATGATGAAGCCCTCGCCGCCGAAGAAGCCTACGCCGAGTTTGCGCTGGAAGAAGATGCCGAGCGACACGCCTCGCGCCGCACACAGGAACGCGTCTTTCTGGCAGATCAGCGAGCCGCCGAGCTGGCGCAGGTCCATCGGAACGATCTTGCCCGGGTAAGGTGCGGCGAACGCCACGCGCGCCTTGTCGCTGCCGTGGTTCGTGTAGACCGTGGTGAACAGCGACTCGCCGGTGACGAGCCGCTTGCCTGCCCCCAGCAGCTTGCCGAAGATGCCGCCCGCCTGGTTCTGCGAGCCGTCGCCGAACACCGTGTCCATCGCGATGCTCGCGTCCATGAACATCATGCTGCCGGCCTCGCCCACCGCAGCCTCGCCGGGGTCGAGTTCGAGCTCGACGAACTGCATCTCCGACCCCTTGATCTCGAAGTCCACCACGTCCATCGCCACGCTCGTTCTCCTGTGTTGCGAATGCGCTGGTGATGGTAGCCGGGCGAACCGCAGCACAACGGCAAACCCCTACGGCAGCGGTCAAGCCGGCGTGTGGCCGGGTCAAGCTGCAATCAGGCGCGACCACATCACCGCGTGAATGGCCAGCCGTGGCGCCGCCCACCCAGGTGTCGCGGGCACCTCGCCGAGCGCTGCACTCGCGCTGTCGCACCCCCATCGTGCCCCGCTATCGCACCAGCGCCAACACTCGCCAACCTTGCGCCAGCGCATGCGCATGCAGGCCCGCATCCGGGTCCACCGCCACCGGCGTGCCCACCGCCGCGAGCAGTGGCAGGTCGTTGATCGAGTCGCTGTAGAACGTGGCGTCGCGCAGCGCTGCCCCGCCCTGCCCTTGTGCTGCCAGCCATTCGACGAGCCTTGTCACCTTGCCCTCGCGCATGTTCAGCGTGCGCGCCGTGCGGCCGGTGCACACGCCGGCCACCACCTCGACCTCGGTCGCGATCAGCGTGTCGATGCACAGGTGCCGCGCCGTGGCTTCGGTGAGCAGGCGGTTCGTGGCCGTCGTCAGCACCAGCCGCTCCCCGCGTGCGCGGTGCCGCTCGACCAGCGCATGTGCCGACGCAGGGATGCGCTGCAGCACCCTGCTACGCACGAAGCGCTCGCACACCGGCCGCCACTCGGCCAGCGAGCGGCCGGCGAGCGTGCCGACGTAGAAGTCGCAGAACTCGCGCGGTGCAACGCTGCCCGCTTGATAGCGTCGCGCCATCTCGGCATTGCGGGCCTCGAACATCGCGCGCGGCAGCACGCCTTCGTCCATCAGGAACTCGCACCACAGCGCGTCGCTGTCGCCGCTGAGCAGCGTGTGGTCGAGGTCGAACAGCGCGAGGAGCGGCGTGGCAGCGGGGTCGCCGCGCAGCCCACTCACGGCGTACGCAGGTGCCAGGCGCGCGGCCGCGTGAAGGCCTGGATGCCGTAGGTCGAGAGCGTGAGCCCGACGCCCGAATCGCCATGGCCCGACCACGGCAGCCGCGGGCTCACGCGGTCGCAGCAGTTCCAGTACACGGTGCCGGCGTTGACCTGCGCAAGCAGCGCCTTGGCCCGCGCTTCGCTGCGGCTGAACACGCCCGCCGTGAGGCCGTAGCGCGTGTCGTTCATCAGCGCCAGCGCCTCGGCGTCGCTCGCCACCTTCTGCACGCCGACGATCGGGCCGAAGCTCTCGTCGCGCATCACCGCCATCGAGTGGTTCGCGTTCGTCAACACCGTCGGCTCGTAGCCATTGCCCGGGCCACTGCGGCGTTTGCCGCCGGTGCGCAGCACGGCGCCTTTGGCATTGGCATCGGCCACCTGCGCGTCGAGCACGTCGAGTTGCGCGCCGCGCGCGACGGCACCGATGTAGGTGGACTCGTCCGTCGGATCGCCGGCTTTGAAGCCGCGCACGTTGGCCACCAGCGCATCGACGAACGCATCGTGAACGCGCTCGTGCACGTAGATGCGCTCGACCGAGCAGCAGCCCTGGCCGGTGTTGAACATCGCGCCGTCGGCGAGCGAGGCAGCCGCGGCCTGCACGCCGGCGGCGTCGAGGTCGTCGCACACATACATCGGGTCCTTGCCGCCGAGCTCGAGCTGCAGCTTGACGAAGCGCCCGGCGACGGCCTGCGCGATCTTGGCGCCGGTGGCCACCGAGCCGGTGAAGAACACGCCGTCGATGCGTTGCGCGAGCAGCGCCGCGCCGACCGCGCCGCCACCCACCAGCGGCACGAACACGTCCGCAGGCACGCCCGCCGCGTGCAGCAGCCGCGCGATGTGCAGCCCCGTGAGCGTGGCGAACTCCGAGGGCTTGTAAAGCACCGCGTTGCCCGCCAGCAGCGCTGGCACGAACACGTTGCCGCCCACGAAGTACGGGTAGTTCCAGGCCGAGATGTTGGCGACCACGCCGAGCGGGTCGTGGCCGATCACCTCGCGCATGGCGGCGTCGCTGAACACCGTCTCGGCGGCGAGCGTGGGCGCCGCGTTCGCGATGAAGAAGTCGATGCGCGGCAGCAGGCCGTTGATCTCGCCGCGCGATTGCGTGATGGGCTTGCCGACCTCGGCCGTGAGCGTTTGCGCCAGCACCTCGCATTCCTCGGCGAGCAGCGCGCGAAAGCGCTGCATCACCTCGACGCGCCGCGCCATCGGCAGCGCCGCCCAGGCCGGCTGGGCGCGGCGCGCTGCAGAGGCACGCTCGGCGACGATTTCGACCGTGGGCTCCGGCACGTCGGCCAACCATTCGCCGGTGTGGGGGTTGTGGATATGCAACATGGATTGGCCTCGTTCAGCCGCCGCGACGCGCGCGCGCCGTGGCCAGGAAGTCTTGCAGGATGGGTGCACCGTCGAGCTGCGTGGGTGACGCGGTCTGCATGAACTCGGGGTGCCACTGCATGCCGAACACATAGCTCGGCCCGCGCCAGCGAATCGCCTCGACCACGCCGTCGGTCTCGCAGCGCGCCTCGACCATCAGGTCGCTGCCCAGCACTTTCACCGACTGGTGGTGGATCGAGTTGATGCCCGCGCGCGTGACGCCCGGGTAAAGCTGCGCCAGACGCGTTCCCGGCACCAGGCTCACCTCGTGGTACTGGTCTTCGTACCTGGCCGCGTCGCGGTGGGTGATGCTGGTCGTGACTTGCGTTCCGATGTCCTGGTACAGCGAGCCGCCGAGCGCCACGTTGATCATCTGGCAGCCGCGGCAGATGCCGAGCACCGGCTTGCCCGCCTCGACGAAGGCATTGAACAGGTCGATCTCGTACAGGTCGCGGATGCGGTCGCCGGCCCACGCGGGTTCGAGCGGTGTTTCGCCGTAGGTTTCGGGGGCGATGTCGGCGCCGCCTTGCAGCACCAGGCCGTCGAGGTGTTCGGCATAGGCACCCAGGCTCATGTCGCTGCGGCGGATCAACCCTGCCGATTCGATGGCCGGGATCATCACCGCCAGCACGCCCTTGGCCAGCACCCAGTGCGCGACCGATTGCTCCAGGTAATGCAGCGTCTTGGTGTACACGCCGCCCAGGTCGCGCTGCGGCCCGACGGGGTGGTGAATGCGCGCCGAGATGCCGATGAGCAGGGGCTTGGGAGCCATCAAAATGCCGCCTCGAAGAAGCGCTCGAAGTCGGCGGTCGTGCAGGCGCGCGGGTTGGTCTGGTGGCACATGTCGGCGGTCGCGATCTCGACCAGCCGGGTGAACTGCGCGCGTTGCACACCCGCTGCGGCAAGGCTCGGAGCAATGCCGATGCGTTGCTTCAACTCGCGCAGCCACGGCACCAGTGCGGCGCCGTTCGCCAGGCCGATCACCTGCGCCAGCGCCTCGAATTTCTGCGGCACCGCGTCGATGTTGAAGGCCATTACCGGCTCGATCATCAGCGCGTTGGCCAGGCCATGGTGCATGTCGCACACGGTGCCCAGCGCATGCGCGCACGAGTGCACGGCGCCCAGGTCTTTCTGGAACGCGATGGCGCCCATCATCGAGGCCATCATCATGTCGGCCCGCGCGTCGATGTTGCCCGGCTCGCGCACGGCCTTGAGCAAGGCACGCGCGGCGATGCGCGTGCCTTCGAGCGCAATGCCGTCGCACAGCGGGTGGTAGGCCGGTGACAGGTAGCTCTCGATGTTGTGGGTGAGCGCGTCCATGCCGGTGGCCGCCGTCACGGCGGGCGGCAGGCCGAGCGTGAGTTCGGGGTCGGCGAACACCGCTTTCGCGAGGATCAGCGGCGAGAAGATCACGCGCTTGACGTGGCTCGCCTCTTCGCTGATGACGCTGCTGCGCCCGACCTCGCTGCCAGTGCCGCTGGTGGTGGGCATCGCGACGAAGTGCGGCAGCAGCGCCGCGTCGATGCTGCGCACTTGCGGGTGGTCCCAAACGTACTCCATCACGTCGCCCGGGTGCGTGGCGAGCAGGCCCACGACCTTGGCCACATCGAGCGCGGCGCCACCGCCAACACCGACCACGCAGTCGGCGCCGTGTGCTTTGCAGGCGGCAGCACCGTTCATCA